>ENA-OQDE01000232-OQDE01000232.1-human-gut-metagenome-genome-assembly--contig:-NODE-232-length-36438-cov-3.845529_pt1 | contig 36438 bp, 48 predicted proteins | sample MGYA00242768_ERZ504595 | MGnify/ENA primary metagenome ERZ504595 (study PRJEB26092, sample SAMD00036307) | human gut metagenome | host: Homo sapiens | study: EMG produced TPA metagenomics assembly of... | reverse complement strand
CCCCGAACTCGTGGTTGGGGCGGTTCGCGCCTTCGGGCGCGGCGCCGAGCGTCAGTTGCGGATACCAGACGTCGAGTGTGTTCCCGGCTGCATCGATGCTGGCCAGTCCCCAGCCCCATGCGGTGCGTTCGTTCGTCATGCTTGTCTCCTTGGTGGATGAACGGTAGATGCTTCTATATTATGGCAGATGGCACGTATGAGGCTGCCGTTCCGAATCATTGTGGCGCGGTTTCGTCACGGGAGAAAATCTAGCGGGGCGGCTACGATGAAAAGCTATGAGTGACTACAGGACCGAACGGGAGCAGCGTGAGCGCCGCCGCCGCATCATCATGCGTGCGGTGTGCATCGTCATTGCCGTGGCCATGCTCGGCAGCCTGGTCATTCCCGCGGTGTATGCGGGTCTTTGACGCGATCATTGGCGTCCTGCCGTGACGCGAGGTGCTTGAGATTTCGCATATGGTCGGCAGCGTCGTCACACAATCGATTCGTTCACAAGTTCAATGATTATGGTGGTATTCGATGGCAGAATTTGATTTTTCACAGGCAATCGGCGAGGCACGGTCGAAGTATGAGTCCATTGCGAAGGCGTTGGACATCGAACGGCTGAAGTCGCAGATCGCGACGTTGGAGACCGAGGCCGCTAAGCCTGGTCTGTGGGACGATCCTGAGAACGCGCAGAAGGTGACCAGCCGCCTGTCCGCGGCTCAGGCGCAGCTGAAGCGCCTGAACGAGGCGAACCGTCGCATCGAGGATGTCGAGACGCTGGTGGAGCTCGCTCAGGAGGAGGCTGACGCCGATTCTCTGAGCGAGGCTCAGTCCGAGATCGGCTCCATCGCCCAGGAGCTGGATGACATGGAGATCCAGACGCTGCTGGACGGCGAATATGACGAGCGTTCCGCGGTCGTGACGATCCGCTCCGGCGCGGGTGGCGTGGACGCCGCCGATTTCGCCAGATGCTGTTGCGCATGTACCTGCGCTACTGCGAGCGCAACGGTTCAAGGCCAAGGTGATGGATACGTCGTACGCCGAGGAAGCGGGCATCAAGTCGGCCACGTTCCAGGTGGATGCGCCGTATGCGTATGGCCGCCTGAGCGTGGAGGGCGGCACGCACCGTCTGGTGCGCATCAGCCGTTCGACAACCAGGGCCGTCGACAGACGAGTTTCGCCGCCGTCGAGGTGGTGCCGCTCGTCGAGGCGACCGATCACATCGACATTCCGGACACCGATATCCGCGTGGATACGTACTGCTCGTCCGGCCCCGGCGGCCAGGGCGTGAACACCACGTATTCCGCGGTGCGCATCACCCACCTTCCCACCGGCATCGTGGTGACGATGCAGGACGAGCGCTCGCAGATCCAGAACCGTGCCGCCGCCATGGCCGTGCTGCAGTCCCGACTGCTGGTGCTGCGCCACGAGGAGGAAGCGAAGAAGAAGAAGGAGCTCGCGGGCGACATCAAGGCCAGCTGGGGTGACCAGATGCGTTCGTACGTGCTTCACCCGTACCAGATGGTCAAGGATCTGCGCACCGGTTGCGAGACCAGCCAGACCCAGGCCGTGTTCGACGGCGATATCGATGCGTTCATCGAAGCCGGTATCCGCTGGCGTCACGAGCAGCGTCGCCAGGCGGCCGAAGAGGAAGAGTAAACCGTGACTTGGCTCCCGGCTCCGGGGGCGAGTGAGGAGACGATATGGCACTCATCGCATTGGATCATGTGAGCAAGGTGTATCCCAAGGGTACGAGGCCGGCGTTGGATGATGTCAACCTCGACATCGAACGTGGCGATTTCGTGTTTCTGGTCGGTGCTTCCGGTTCTGGCAAGACGACGCTGCTGAGCCTGCTGCTGCGCGAGGAGGAGGCCACGGACGGCGAGATTCGAGTGGCCGGCAATGATCTTCGCCGTCTGACGAACCGTCAGGTGCCGCAGTATCGTCGTTCCATCGGATTCGTGTTCCAGGATTACAAGCTGCTGGCGAACAAGACCGTGTGGCAGAATGTGGCGTTCGCGCTTGAGGTGATCGGCACGCGCCGGTCCGCCATCAAGTCGCTGGTGCCGCAGGTGCTGCAGACCGTGGGATTGACCGGTAAGGAGAACAATTACCCGCATGAGCTGTCCGGCGGTGAGCAGCAGCGTGTGGCCATCGCCCGCGCGTATGTGAACCATCCGCAGATCCTGCTGGCCGATGAGCCACCGGAAACCTCGATCCGACGACGTCGCTGGGCATCATGGAGGTGCTGGACGCCATCAACCGCACCGGCACGACGATCGTGATGGCCACGCACAACGAGGAGATCGTCAACTCGATGCGCAAGCGCGTCATCGAGCTGCATACCGGCAAGATCGTGCGCGACGAGGCCCAGGCTCGTATGATTCCGCCGAGTTCTTCCCCGACAGCGATGTCGCGTCCAAGGCGCATGAGGCGATCAGCGGGCAGTCGGATGATTCGCGTTTCCGCCCTGATTCCGGCTCGTTCGACGCACAGGTCACCACTATCGAGGCCCGTGGCGAGGAGGGTGCAGTCGAGGGTATCGAAGTGGTCGCCAAGGCGGTCAGCGGCAATATCCGGAACGAAGGCATCGCCCGGTTGGCGAGCTCCGTGCATTCGGGGCGTACCGGCCGCTACGGTGAGGCGTTCCAGTCGGTGGAGGACACGCTGACCTGGGGCAAAGGCCTGTCGCTTGAGCAGATTGCCGCGCAGGAGGAGCAGAAGGCCCGCGCCGAGCAGGGCGGGGATGAACACTCCGATGCCGCGGCTCAGTCGAGCGACCGGGCGACGGCTCGGGGTGATGCCCGGTCCGCGCAGCCGGAGGACGCCGCCCAGCCGGAACGCACGAGCCGCCGGAACCGCCGCATTCGGCGGATGATGCCGCACCGCATGGTCAGCCGGAGACGAAGCATCCTCAGGATGAATCCACATCCCAAAGCGAACAGGCCGGTTCGGCGGCGGAGCCGGGCTCCTCGTCCGATGAGGGGGACGAGACGAAGCCGAGGCGCGCGCACAAGCTGCCGCCGGCGCCGCCGGCCCAACCGGGGCATCGCGACAGGCATGCCGGAAAGGCCGGTAGCGCTGATGATGCCGACGGTGCTCGCAACGAGGAGGACAATCGATGAGAATGCGTTTTATCCTGTCTGAAACCTGGACCAGCCTGCGGCGCAACGTGTCCATGATCATCTCGGTCATGCTCGTCACGTTCATCTCCTTCGTGTTCATCGGCGCGTCCGTGCTGATACAGGCGCAGATCACCAAGGCGAAGGGCGACTGGTACGACAAGGTCGAGGTCGTGGTGTGGCTGTGCCCGGACGGCACCAGCCAGTCGGCGTCCTGCTCGACCGGCAAGGCGCCGACCCAGCAGGAGATCGTGGATCTTGAGGACGTGATCAACAACGAGCTCGGCAGTGACGTGTCAAAGATCACGTATATGAGCCGCGAGGAGTTCTTCAAGAACACGTTCCTCAAGCAGTACCCGAACGGCGTGTACGAGGGACGTACCCTCACCGCCTCCGATATGCAGGATTCGCTGCGTCTCAAGCTCAAGGACCCGACCAAATACCAGGTGGTGTCGGAGGTGCTGACCGGGCGCACGGGCGTGGAGGCGGTTGTCGACCAGCGGCAGATCTTCGACCCGGTGTTCTCGGTGTTGAACCGGGCCACCGTGGTCACCGTCGTGCTGGCCGGTGTCATGGTGGTCGTCGCCATCATGCTGACCGCGACGACGATTCGCATGAGCGCCGCCTCCCGGAAGAACGAGACAGAGATCATGCGTCTGGTGGGTGCTTCGAACTGGACGATTCGATTGCCGTTCATCCTGGAGGGCGTGGTGGCGTCCCTGCTGGGATCGTTGCTGGCGGTCGGCGCGCTGAGCGGCATCGTCAAGGTGTTCGTCACCGATTGGTTGGCGACCAGCGTGCAGTGGATGCCGTTCATCACGCAGACGACGGTGTGGCTGACCGCCCCCGTGCTGGTGGTGGGGGCCATGCTGCTGTCGGCGGTTGCGTCCGCGGTATCGCTGCGACGCTATCTCAAGGTGTGACTTGCCGCCGCGTGACGTCCGGGATGCGCGAAGTATGAGATGAATCATTTCGCTGCCGGATGACACGCGGCGCATTTATCCAGTTTAATTCGTTACAATACATTCAAATACGGCATTAATGGAAGGGCGACAACAATGGTGAAGATGGCGAAACGTGGGGGTACGTTCACCGCTTTGGCGCTTGCCGCCGCAATGGCCCTGGGGGCGGGATCAGTGGCCGTGGTCGCCCCGCCCGAGCAGGCCGCTGCGGTTACGGAGTATGAATACCAGCAGAAGGTATCGAACCACAACAGCCTCAAGAAGCAGCTGACCGGCGTCGATTCCAAACTTGCCGATCTCATCATCTCGTTGAATGACCTGACCGAGAACCAGATTCCCGCCGCGCAGAAGGCCGTACAGGAGGCCCAGCAGAAGGCCGAACAGGCGAAGAGCCTCGCAGAGGCGACTACGGCGCGGCTTGAGGCGGCGAAGAACGACCGGACCTCGCTTGAGGAGAAGATCAAGCAGACCGGTGAGGATTACGATGACGCCAAGGATGCGGTCGCTCAGCTCGCGCGCGAAAGCTTCCACGGCTCGGACGCCTCCACCCTGATGGACGTGGTGACCAATGCCACCACGACCGAGACTTCGTCAACAAGATGCAGTCGGATGCCGCTGTCACGCGCAGTGAGGCGAATGCCGCCGACGCCGCGGCCACCAGCCTCAGCACGTCGATGAACCGCAAGGAACGTCTCACGGCCATCGAGGACGAGATCACCCAGCTCAAGGGCCAGGCGGACAGCCAGGCGGCCAGCGCGCAGCAGGCCGCTGAGGATGCGGCGTCCAAGCAGAGCGAGCTGGAGGCCTTGCGCAAGAAGAGCGACGAGGAACGCGCCCAGCTGGAAGCGCAGAAGAAGAGCCTGAGCACCAAGGAAGCGCAGGAGGCCGCCGAACTGGTGTCGATGAAGGCCGAGATCGATTCGTGGAGCGTGCAGAACAACACCGGTTCGGCGAATGCCGGCACCGGCGGACAGCAGCAGATCAAGCCCGGCGCCGGTAGCGGGTCGCAGCGGTTCCGGTTCCGGCTCCGGCTCCAGCAAGCCCGGTTCCGGTTCCGGCAAGCCCGGCTCCGGTTCCGGCAATGGTTCCGGTTCGGGCGGATCCCAGCCCGGCGGATCGGGACAGGCCAACGGCATGAACTACACGGTGCCCGGCAACTGCTATGAGGGCATGCCGGTGTGCTACGGGCACAGGACCGGCAACACGGTGGGCGGCAGCGCTACCCGTGGAGCCAGTGCACGTGGTATGCGTACCGTCGCCGCGTGTACTACTACCATCTGCCACCGGCTCATACATGGGCAATGGGCAGGATTGGGCGAACACCGGCCGCAGCCTCGGCTATCTGGTCAACCGTACGCCGCACGTCGCGCCGCGATGGTGTTCCGTGCAGGCCAGCTCGGCGCCAACAGCCGTTACGGCCATGTGGCGGTCGTCGAGCGTGTGAACAGCGACGGATCCGTGCTGATCTCCGAGTGCGGCGCCAGCTTCAGGGCGTGGCGCAATGGCGCACGATTTACAATGCTGGTAATTTCCAATACGTGCATTACTGAGTTCCGGGTGGTGTTTTCCGATTCGTCCGGTCACGGCCCGTGCAAGCGGGTCTGGTCTCATGATGTCTGTGTTGATGTGAGTGATTGAAGAGGAAGACCATGGCAAAGGAACAGGGCACTGTGCTCATCGCACAGAACCGCAAGGCCCGGCATGATTACCTGATCGAGGACAAGTACGAGGCGGGACTGGTGCTGACCGGGACCGAGGTCAAGTCGCTGCGCGAGGGGCGGGCGTCGCTCGCCGAGGCGTTCGTCTCCATTGACCGTCGGGGTGAAATGTGGCTGGAAGGTGCCAATATCCCCGAATATCTCAACGGCACGTGGAACAACCATGCGCCCAAGCGCAAGCGCAAGCTGTTGCTGCATGCGCAGCAGATCGTCAAACTGTCCCGTCAGATCGAGGCCAAGGGGTACACCATCGTGCCGCTCAGCCTGTATTTCAAGGATGGTCGGGCGAAGGCCGAGATCGCCCTCGCACGAGGCAAGCGCGAGTTCGACAAGCGCCAGGCGCTGCGTGAGGAGCAGGACAAGCGCGAGGCGCTGCGTGCCATGCGCTACAAGAACATGCGCTCCCGGTGAGAGCCGACGGACGGAAAGCGCTGTGGACAGGCCGCACCGGTGGGTGAGTGAGGAGCCCCATATCCCGTTCGATATCGACGTGGTGTATGAGGATGCCGGCATCATCGTCATCGACAAGCCGCATTTCCTCGCGACGACCCCGCGCGGCATGTGGTATCGGCAGACCGCGCTGATTCGGCTTCGCGAGATGTTCGACGAGCCGGACATCACGCCCGCGCATCGGCTGGACCGGCTCACCGCCGGCATCGTCGTGTTCGTGAGGGATCCAGCGCTGCGGGGCGCATACCAGATGATGTTCCAGGGCCGGAAGGTCAGCAAGACCTACGAATGCCTGGCTCCGTGCCGGCCGACGACACGGCCGCGATACGGCACCGTCGAGCGGCTGGACCCTCCTGCCGTGTTCCCGCTGCGCCGACGTTCGCACATCACCAAGCTGCGTGGCGTGCTGCAGGCGTTCGAGGAGCCGCAGGCCGTCAATGCCGAGACGGTGATCGATCTCGCGGCGGAAGGATATCCCTCGATGGGCGGGCGCTTATGCCACGGAGGAACGGTCTGCGCGCCTACGAGCTGCACCCGCTCACCGGCAAGACCCATCAGCTGCGCGTGCACATGAACTCGATAGGGTTGCCGATCCATGGCGATGATTTCTATCCGCGTATCGTCGAACGCGCCTATGACGACTTCTCCACGCCGCTGGAACTGGTCGCGCGGTCATTGCGCTTCGCCGACCCCGTCAGCGGGGAGCCGCGCGAATTCATCTCCCGCATACCTCTGGGTTGGTGAAGTTTACTTCACTTTTTCTGTTGACGTGTTCGCGTCTTGGCGGTAATATGAAGTTAACTTCATGAGAAGTAAGCTTCATGTTATGGAAGGAATTGATTGAAGACAAGAGTGAGAGAACTGCGAAAACAATCAAAGCTGACGCAACAGCAATTGGCCGACTTGGTCCATGTTTCAAACAGAACGATTATTTCCATCGAAAAGGAACAATATAGTCCATCGCTAATGTTGGCCTACCGAATTGCGGAAGTGTTCGGCGTGACTGTCGAAGAATTGTGTTGTCTCAAAGAAAACAGGGAATTGGAGGATAAGGATCAGGAAGCGAATTAACAATGTGAGAAGTTTCGTTACGGCGATCGTGGTTCTGATTCTGGGAATTGTTCCGCTTGCCTGGAGTGCGATCGATTTCTTCTTCGCCTTTACTCAATCAAGTATTGACAGCCAAGCCGAAAAGGTCACGGACGAACGCGATAGGTATATTGCGATGAAAAGCAGCAGGAAAGCCCTGCTGATCACCAATTACGTAATTGGTGCCGGTGAATTCCAGGGACAGCAGATGGTATTCCGGGTCGTTGGGGTCTGGCCCCTCATCCACGAATCCGAAGCGAGAGAACAAATCCATGCTTGGCTTGTTGCGCGGATCCACTTGAGTCAGCACGAGCGGCGTGCGATTGGAACGCCACGCATCATCACGAAGCCTCATAATCACCGAGGCGAGCAGCGTGTCTCCGAGATGTGTGCCCCCGTACCTTCAGCGCGGTGGCGATGTACGGAATCTGGTAGATGCCTTCGTGCTCCTTGGTGGTTTCCACGCCGACACCGTATTCGCAGAAGCCGACCACTTCATCATGCAGGGGAATGTTCCCGGATACGACAAGAAGCGTGCGCATAACTCCGGTCGGGGTCTTGCGCACGCTGAGACCGCGTATATATCCTGTGGTCCATCGCCCATTCGGGGTCTCCTGGCTTGCAGCACAGGAACTGTCTGAGGGCTGTCTGATGGTCTCTGGAGCATTCACGCTCGATGACGAGATTCAGATTCATCGACGGTGTCTTCCCGGGTGTTTGCCCTGCGTGACAGATAGTGGCGAGCGCTGTTGGTCAGCTTCATCCATTTCTCGTCCACTGCGTTGCGCGGCTTGCCGTCCTCAGGCGGCGCGTATGCCGGAATCAGTTTCACACCGGTGCCTGATATTGGCGGTGTTCCGCCGTTTCGTAATGTGTGGGCAATAAGGGACTTGAACCCCTGACATCCACCGTGTAAAGGTGGCGCTCTAACCAACTGAGCTAATTGCCCGCAGACTCACACTGTATCGTATAGTCTGTATCGGGACGCCGGCCGAGTGTCGTTGGGTGGAATTCCGCCGTCGGTCGAACCGTGGCGATGCTGTGCTTGCCGGCGCATGATATATGCCGTAATCGTGCGAAAGACGTGTGAGGATGCCGTTTTGCTGGGCCAAATGTGAAGCTGCGTCTCAACACTCACGTAAAGTGTGCAAGAGAAGTACTATCCGTAGGAGGTCGATACACCAATGGCGCATCAAGACGGGCAGATAAAGGCGCATCGGGGATCGCTCGCGTTGGGAAGCGCAAATGGGGATACGATCCCGATCAGGTGGACGCTTTCCTGGATCGTGCACATGCGCTCTACGAGAGCGAGGATGCCCATCTCACGCAGCAGGACATCCAGAACGTGTCCTTCGATCTGAGCAAGGCGGGTATGACATCACCCAGTTGATGCGGCGCTGTCCCGGCTGGAGCAGGCCGTGGTCGACAAGCAGACGACGCGGGAGATTACCGAGCACGGTCGTGTGGCGTGGAAAGCCCAGACCGAAGAGCTGTACCGTCAGGTATGTGAGCACGCCGACCGCGGCACGGGGGAGCGATTCGCGCGCGGACATGATCGCCGGCCGTCGTACGACCGCAAGCAGGTCGACCGACTGATCGACCAGATCGTGGACAAGGCCGCCGCAGGCCTTGGCGTGGACGGCGTGAGCGAACAGGACGTGCGCAAGCTCGCCGATCTGAATTCCGGTGCCGTCTCCAACGTGGTGTTCACGCAGCGCAAGGGCAAGAACGGCTATGACGAGCGTCAGGTCGATTATTACCTCAACTCGTGCGTGCAGTTGCTCAGCCGTCTCGAATCGTTCGCGCGCGTCTCCGATTATGTCGGTGGCGGTCACGAATCCGGCGGCAGCGGCGTTCGTCCGGTGCAAGGATCGCCTCCGACGCGGGTGTGACGCCGTTGTTCGGCGCGGACAACGCCTATGCACATGCGCCGTCGCCGGCGCGGCAGGAAGCGGAGCCTCAGTCCTTCGCGCCCGCGAACGAATCGTTCCATGCCCTCCATGAGGCAGAGGAGGCGCTGTTCTCATCGCAGACGGCCGACGAGCCGAGCGTCGCGGCCGATGCGCAGTCCGTTCCTCCCTCGTTCGCTCCCGCCGGCATGTCCGGTACGGTCGTATCCGCGCCCGCCTCAGCGCTTCCGTCCACGTTCTCGGACGGAGCCTCCGCCCCGGAGCCGCAGTCGTCGTTGGCGGCGCTGTCCCCGGCGCACCGGCAGAAGCGTGAGTTCGAGCAACGTGAGCGCGGATCATGCCGCGGCTCCTGCCCCGGCGCCGGAGATTCCGTCTCCGGCCATCCCGGCGGCACCGGCATCATTCGCCCCTTCGCACGCCGCGGTATCCGATCAGCCGGCCGCAGTCGCCGAGCCCCAGGCTCCCGAACGCGTTGCCAAGTCCGTGAAGGTTTCCGCGGAGCCAGTTGCAGCCGCACCCGCCGTTGCTCCCTCCGCGCGGCCCCATGCCGGTCTTCGATCAGCGTGCCTCCGACGCCATACCGATGCCAGTGTCGAGGCCCTGCCGTCGTTCGCGCCGTCCTCGTCGCCGTCGGCGAACGTTCCCGTTCATGCCGTAGACGATGCCGCGCAGACGCAATCCGATGACTCTCACAAGTCATCGTCGGATGACCTGTTCTCCAGCATGTACCTCAGCCCGGAAAGCAAGCTCGATTTCGACATCCCCGACCTGTCGTTCCCCACGCTCAACACGGGCGAGTTCTATAGCGGACTGAGAGGTTTCGGCAAGGACAACGACTGACCATTTCGTCGGCGCGGGAAGACAGATACACCACAGAAGACATAAAGAAGCATTGCAATGAGCCAGCATAGGAATACGGTTGTCATTCTCGGATCGACCGGTTCGATCGGCACGCAAGGTCTGGATGTCATCAGTCGGCATCCGGAGCGGTTCACCGTCACCGGTCTGGCCGCCGGAGGCGCGCATGTGCGGCTTCTGGCACAGCAGGTCGCACGTCATCATGTGCCGCAGGTGGCCGTATATGACGAGGCCGCCGTTCCGGCGCTGCATGAGGCACTTGAGGAGGTCGGAGCTCGGTACACGCAGATTCAGGCCGGGCCGCAGGCGGTCAACGCCATCGCCGGTTCCGGTGCCGACCTGGTGTTGAACGGCATCACGGGCTCGGTCGGACTCGAACCATCCATTGCGGCGCTGAGGCTGGCTCTCAGCTGGCGCTCGCCAACAAGGAATCGGTCGTCGCAGGCGGTCACCTGCTTTTCGGCGCGCAAGTGCGCGATGACCAGATCAATCCCGTCGACTCGGAGCATTCCGCCATCTGGCAGTCGCTGCGGTCCGGCACCCACGCCGAGGTCAGCAGACTGGTCGTCACGGCCTCGGGCGGTCCCTTCCGCGGCTGGAAGCGCGCCGACATGAGCGACATCACCCCTGAACAGGCACTCAACCACCCCACGTGGCATATGGGACCCGTGGTGACCATCAACTCGTCCACCCTGATGAACAAGGGACTGGAGGTCATCGAGGCGAGCCGTCTGTTCGACGTGGCGCCGGATCGCATCGTCGTGACCGTGCACCCGCAATCCATCGTGCACTCGATGGTGGAGTTCGTGGACGGAGCGACCGTCTGCCAGGCGTCCCCGCCTGACATGCGGCTGCCGATCGCCTTGGGCCTGTCGGCGCCTGATCGTCTGGGTGACGTCGCGGCGGCGTGCGACTGGACGCATGCCAGCGAGTGGACGTTCGAGCCACTGGACGACGAGGCGTTCCCCGCCGTCGCGTTGGCGCGCGAGTGCCTACGCGCGTCGGAGAAGCATACCGCCGTGCTCAACGCAGCGAACGAGCAGGCCGTGCATGCCTTCCTCGACCATCGACTGCCCTATCTGGGCATCGTCGACACGGTCAAGGAGGTCGTCGACGCGATGGACGGGGAGCTTCGCGGCAACCCGCTGTTCGCATCCGTGGAGGAAATGGGTCAAGTCGAGCGTGAGGCGCGCCGGCGAGCCGATGATTTGATAAACAGTCAGAAGTGAATCATTCGCGCGACCGCGCCCGGATTGATGGCATGGCACAGCCATGCGATCAATCAGTCATGCCCCGGCATGGATGTGGTGTCGCGCATAATCGAACAGGAAAGACCAATCATCAGCATGAGCGCGTTGCCGCAAACCAGTGCACAGACGTCCGCGACCACAGGAACGGCGTCGGCCGTGACAGGATCGTTCCGCAAGACCGGAGAGCCGGATATCAGCGAGAGCCCGTTGCATCCGCGCCGCAAATCGCGTCGCATCATGGTCGGGCCGGTGCCGGTCGGCGGCGGCGCCCCCATCTCCGTGCAGTCGATGACCAACACGCTCACCGCGAACGTGCCGGCCACGCTGCAGCAGATCGCCGAGCTCACCGCCGCAGGCTGCGACATCGTGCGCGTAGCGGTGCCCAGCCAGGATGACGCCGACGCCTTGCCGCAGATCGTCGCCAAATCGCCGATTCCAATCATCGCCGACATCCACTTCCAGTCGAAGTACGTGTTCCAGCCATCGACGCCGGCTGCGCGGCCGTGCGCGTGAACCCCGGCAACATCCGCAAATTCGACCAGGTCGGCCCCGACATCTGCAAGGCCGCCACCGACGCGGGCGCAGCCTGCGCATCGGAGTCAACGCCGGATCGCTCGACAAGGAGCTGTACGCCAAGTACGGCGGTCCCACGCCCGAGGCGCTCGTCGCCTCCGCGCTCAAGGAAGCCCACATGTTCGAGGACGTCGGCTTCCGTGATTTCAAGATATCCGTCAAACACCACGACGTGATTACGATGGTGCAGACCTACCGGCTGCTCGCATCCAAGGGCGATTGGCCGCTGCATCTGGGAGTCACCGAGGCGGGGCCGGCATGGCAGGGCACCATCAAGTCATGCCTCGCGTTCGGCGCGCTGCTGGCCGAAGGCATCGGCGACACGATCCGCGTGTCCCTGTCCGCACCGCCCGTCGAGGAGGTCAAGGTCGGCTGCAAGCTGCTGGAGTACATGGGACTGCGCAAGCGCAAGTTCGACATCATCTCATGCCCGAGCTGCGGTCGCGCCCAGGTCGATGTCATCCAGCTGGCGAACGCGGTCACCGAGGAACTCAAGAACGTCACCGCGCCCATTCGCGTCGCCGTGATGGGATGCATCGTCAACGGGCCGGGAGAAGCCCGCGAGGCCGATCTCGGCGTGGCTTCGGGCAACGGCAAAGGACAGATCTTCATCAAGGGCAAGGTCATCGAGACCGTGCCGGAAGACCAGATCGTCGAGACGCTGCTCGCGCGGGCCAACGACATCGCCGCCCAGATGGAGGCCGACGGACAGGTGCCGGTAGGCGCCACCGGCCCTGTCGTCATCCCCATCCAGCATCCGAACGCGATGAACGCCGTTCGCTGAGGTTTTTCATCGGCGTCCGGCCGCCGTCGCCGCCGGCATCCGGCCGGACGGCCTGAGCGCGGCCGGATGTCGTCAGCTCACAGCGCAGAAGACCGGCGGATTGGCTAGTATGGTTGCGTGTTGAATCGGCAGCGTAACAGGTTTCGTATCCGCCGCGGCGAACGTCCCGCAGACGGGAAGTCGCGCGTATCCGACGAATCGGCCGCATCGCGGCGGCAACCGGGCGACAAGGCGTCGCCGGTCGCCTGGACGCGATGGCACCGTCTGATGTGCACCGTGCCGATTTTCATCATCCTCATCGGCCTGCTGGTGTTCGTCTCCAATGCGACGGCCATGCCGTGGAACAATGAGCCCACAGGGCAGACTTTGTCGACACTGTCCGCCGATACCGGCGTGACGTTCGACAACCCGGGCGGCGTTCACCTCGCCAAGCGCGGCGAGTACGAGGTGAACGAGCGGTCCGTATGGTTCGACGCGAAGAGACCATCCACGGGCGAGATCCAACGCACGCATGTCATCATCCGCGAGCCTGTCGCGTCTCCGGGAAGCTGCCCGGCATGGTGTTCATGCACGGCGCGGGCTACGGTTCCGCCGTCGATTCGTTCGTCGACATGGCCTATGACCTGTCGTCCGCGGGATTCGTCACCGCCGTGCTCGACAAGCCGGTATGGTCCACGAACGACATAACGCGCGATTATACGGGCTCGGCGGCCGTCTATGACGAAGTGATCCGCATGTTGCGCGGCCTCGACAACGTGGATGACAGGGAGGTCGGCATCTACGCGACCTCGGAATCGACATGGGTGTCGTCATATCTGCTGGACATGGACAAGGACATCGCGTTCCAGGTGCTGCTCAGCCCGATGGTGTTCACGCCGCGACAGGCGATAGGGTTCCTCGCCGCACAGGATTTCGCGCTGGTCGGAGCCCATGACGGATACCAGTCGATAGTCCGGCGCGTGTTCAACATCGATTCCGCGCTGTTCGGTGTCACGCTTCCCGACGTCCATACGCTCAAGCCGAGCGCGTATTCGATTCCGACGCTGGTAGCGTACGGATCGAAGGACGTGATGACCGCCCAGGTGGAGGGCGTGGAGGCGATCGTGGACATGGCCCTGCGCACGGGCAACCATGACGTGAGCATCCGCGGCTATCCCGTGGCCAATCATGTGCTCCGATTGGGCGACGAATCCGAAACCGGGACGCCGTTCGCGGACCAGTACGCCGATGACGTGGTGGATTGGGCGGTCGGCACGGCGAAGGGCCTGCACCAGACGAGCGAGCGCGTGGGAGGCGTGAACCTGTATCAGTCGATAGCAGTGCCGAAAGACCTGAAGGCGAATCGCGGACTGACGGTGTACGGGCTGCTGCTGCACGTGTTCATGGTGTTCATGATGGTGCTTTCGCTGGTCATCGCCGTGGTCGCGCTGGTGGTGAAGATACGCGCGATGATCCGTCGCACCGGTCCGGCGCTGGGGTTCTCGCATGGTTTCGGCAACCAGCTGCTCACTCTGACGGTCACTACCGTGGCCACGCTGGCCCTGTTCGGAGCCGGTCTCGGACAGGTCATCATGGGTGTGGTGAAGATTGCCTGGGGCGGTGCCCCTCCAGAGAAGCCCGGACTCATGTATTGGAGCTGGCCGGTCATCCAGGTGGTGTGCACAGTGGTGGTGTGGGCGTGGTCCCGCGTGTTGGCCCGTCTGATCGAAGTGGCGTCGCTGCGCGGTGTCATCCGGTTCTCCGCGCAAGGGCGCGATCGGGGATGTGATGACCGGCCGTGATCCAGTGCTCGCCTCGACCAGACTTGGACGCGTGCTGTTCTGGGTGACGGCCGTCACCATGCTGTCGGTTCTGCTGATGTTCGCGTTCTGGGGATTGTTCGTCTACTGACGGCGCTCGCCGCAGCGAACGGTGGCGGAACCAATGGATACGCGAGGAACGGGAGGAAGCGCTTATGCCGCTGTATCGTGACGAAGGCGTCGTGTTGCGTACGGCCAAACTCGGTGAAGCCGACCGCATCGTCACCTTGCTGACCCGCAGCCATGGCAAGGTCCGAGCCGTGGCGAAGGCGTGCGCCGTGTGAAATCACGGTTCGGCGGGCGGCTGGAGCCGTTCATGCGAGTTGACGTGCTCATCGCCACTGGACGGACCCTGGACGTGGTGTCGCAGGTCGAGTCCATTTCGGCGTATGCGGCTCCGATCTGCGCCGATTACGGGGCGTACGGCATCGCCAATGTCATGGTGGAGACCGCGACAAGCTGGTGTCCGCCGAAGGGGAGCGGGCCGTCGCGCAGTACCGTCTGCTGGTCGGCGGGCTGAACGCGCTGGCGCGTCACGCGCATCCGGCGACGGCGATCGGGGAATCCTATGTGCTGCGTGCGTTGGCTTTGGCCGGGTGGACTCCGCGGCTGCATTCATGCGTGGTGTGCGGACGGCATGTCGCCGTCTCGCCGGTCGCCGGGGAGAGCGGCGATGACGGGGGCGCCGGGGAAGGCCGCATGTCGGCCCGATGTTCTTCTCCCCGTCCGCCGGCGCTGATGTGTTCGACCGACCGCACGCCCGATGCGAAACGCATCGACCCGGACGAGGTGGTGCAGCTCTCGGCGGCGGTCGACGGGGATTGGGGAGTGCTTGACGGGGCTCCGCCGGATGCGCGGGTGTTGCGATTTGTTGAAGACTGGGGCGAGTATTATCTGGAACGCCCCATTCGTTCCTTGCGCTTGCTAGATTAGCGGTATGGCTTTTGAAAACGTCGATTACACGTCGCTGGACATTCCGGCGGCGCCATTTTCCGATCCTGCGTGTATCCCAGATTTCCCGAAGAACAAGGTGCCCCGTCATGTGGGCGTGATCATGGACGGCAACGGCCGCTGGGCGCAGCAGCGCGGGCTGGTGCGCACGGACGGCCATCAGGCGGCCGAGCCCGTGGTGTTCGACACGATCGCCGGTGCGATCGAGGCCGGCGTGCGGTATCTGAGCCTGTACACGTTCTCGACCGAGAACTGGAAGCGCTCACCGCAGGAGGTGCGCTTCCTGATGGGGTTCTCGCGTGAGATCATCCACCGTCGTGTCGCGCAGATGGACGATTGGGGCGTGCGAGTGCGCTGGTCCGGTCGCCGCCCGAAGCTGTGGAAGTCGGTGATCGACGAGCTTGAGGTGGCCATGGAGCGCACCAAGCACAACAAGGTCATCGATGTGGTGTTCTGCATCAACTACGGTGGCCGCGCCGAGATCGCCGACGCCTGCGCCGAGATCGCGCGCGAGGTGGCGGCGGGACGCATCAAGGGCGACCGCGTCACCGAGAAGATGATCGCCGACCACCTGTACAACCCCGACATTCCCGATTGCGATCTGGTGATCCGCACCTCCGGCGAGCAGCGCACGTCGAACTTCCTGCCGTGGGAGGCCGCCTACGCCGAGCTTGATTTCGTGCCCGAACTGTTCCCCGACTGCGGCCGCGATGTCCTCTGGCGCTCCATCGACCACTACATCCACCGCGATCGCAGATTCGGCGGCGTGAAGAAATAGGATTCCCGTTTCGCCCTGTGTTGGCGGGTCTGTTGTGAGGTGACCGGGAGAGCGCTCCTCGAGCGTCAAGACCACCCCCAGTTTCGCTCCGCTCAACAGCCCCGCCAGCGGGGGCGAGAAGAGGAAAGCTGCTCAGTAGCAGTCCCAGGTGTAGAGGACGCGTGAGAAGTCAAGCCGTTCCAGATCGCTGGGGGAGATGAAGAAGTTCGCCACGCCGGAGTCGCCGAACGACACATCGTTGGTCGAATCGATCTGCAGCAGCAGGTCGGTCGCCTTGTTCCACAGCGGATCCCTGTCATCATGCGGGTCGCTTTGCGTGAAGATCGGGTATCCGCCGACCTGGTGCCCGCCCGACATCAGCAGTGCGGCGAGCGAGTCGCGAATCTCCGCCTCATGTTCGCGGAAGAAGCCGTGGTCGTACTCGTTGAGCGTGCTGACGCAGCTTTGCAGCCGTCCCTCGAACCGGTAGTCAGTAGGCGTGATCGTCTGCTTGCCGGCCTGTGCGACTAGCCGTCGCTCGGTGTCGGGGTCGTTGAACGGCAGCACCGTGTCGTCATGCCAGGCGGGTTTGACGACACGGTTGGCATGCAGTGCGGTGACCGGCACGTTGGGGAGGTAGCGCACGCGCCACGAGCGTTGCGACTGCGGGTTGTCGTAGTCCGCTCCGTACAGGGTGTCCTCGCCGTCGATGAAGAACTGCAGCAGTCCCTGGGCGGGGAATCCGCGCAGCTGCGGCAGTTGGCTGAAGTTCAGCTGGGCCAGCAGATACAGCGGGTTCCCGGTGTCGAGATTGCGTGGCGCCTTCATGCCTTCCGGCACGTAGAACGCGCCGCCGAGCTTGCTGTCGGTGATCTGTGCGGGGGAGTCGTCCTCGGTCAGACGCAGCACCGGCATTTCGGTGGAATATCGCAGCAGTTGCGAAAGTTTCTCGGCGACGTAGTCGGTGATCCTGGGGATGTGCGCGGTGTCCTCGTAGGCGGCGTTTCGCTGGGATCTGCCGGTGACGCCAAGCTGGTCGATGGGGTTGCGGGGCCCCTCTTTGTCCACTTTCCCTACGATTTCCTGGGACGGTGTGTCACGACCGAATAATTTGTCCAGCAATCCCATGTGATTCCCCGTTTTCAGATCATCATCCTTGCACAGGAAAGCCTAGCAGCTGAAAGGCGATTTCGCTGACGCGATTGGTGAAGGCTTGGTACCGTCTTGCGGCGTGTCTTCCCGATTGCGTCAGCGGATTGGCCTCAGTCAGTCCAGGCCGATTGACTTGAGATGATGCAGCGTCAGCGAGGTGACGGTCAGCGAGCCGGATTCGGCGACGAGCATGATCTCGCGCGGCAGGGTCAGCTGTCCGCACCAGCCGTCGTCCTGCATGGGGATCGGCTCGACGAAGGGCTCATCCACCCGTACATGATATGCCGCCCGTTCGTGTTGAACGACTGCGGCGCGTAGAAATTGTGGCCGCAGTCCCACGGGCGGAACTCGGTTTCCGGCTTGAACTCGCCGTCCTTCTCCTGTTCGAGGGACGGGGCGAAGGCGATGGGCTCGCGGCGCTAGGTGACCATGTCCTCGCTGGAGACATGACCCAATGGCACAGGCCCCACTGGGCGCCGTAGGGGTGCAGCTGGTAGAACACGTGCCAGCGGCCCTTGTAGTAGCACAGGCCGTTCGGGTCGGCCTCCTTGCGGAGCTCGTCCTTCTGCTCGGACGGGACCCGGAACAGGTAGATGAGCAGCATGCCGAGGCCGCAGGCGGCCATGAAGCCGGCCGACAGCACGATGGAGCCGATCAGCGCGCCCGTGCGGGTAGGTCTTGTTGGGTGCTGAGGGTTCTCCGCGCGGCTGCCGTGCCGTTGTGGGGAATCGTGTTTTGTACTGGAATAATATAACGTCAATCGATTTATGTCAAACGATTGACGTTGGTGTCGTGCTGCGGAAGAGGGTTTCCGGCGAGGATTAACGGAACATATCTACCGGTGAGTGCGGCATGAGGTAAGGTGGAACGCATGGCTGGAAACTTCGTGCAACTGCATAACCACACGCACTACTCGCTGCTGGATGGGGCATCCAAGGTGCCCGATCTGGTCAAGCGCGTCAAGGAGCTGGGCATGCCGGCGGTCGGCATCACCGACCATGGCAACATGCACGGCGCCTACGAGCTGTGGCGTGCAGCGGTCGATTCCGGCGTCAAGCGATCATCGGCATCGAGGCGTATGTGACCCCTGAAACCGCGCGGCAGGACAAGACGCGCGTGTCATGGGACACCAACTGGACCCCGGTTCCCGGCCATGCCCGCAACCCCGACGATGTCTCGGGCGGCGGCCTGATCACCCACCTGACCATGTGGGCGGAGAACGACGAAGGGCTGGTCAACCTCATCAAGGCGTCGTCCGTCGCCAACCTCGAGGCCGTGTCATGCGATATCCGCGTATGGACAAGGAGGTGCTGTCCACCTACTCCAAAGGCGTGATCGCCTCGTCCGGCTGCCCCTCCGGCATCATCCAGACCCGTCTGCGCCTAGGCCAGTTCGACGAGGCGCTGCGTGCCGCCGGCGAGTTCCAGGACATCTTCGGCAAGGACAATTTCTACATCGAGCTGATGGACCACGGACTGTCCATCGAAAGCAAGGTTACCGGCGATCTGCTGACCATTGCCAAGAAGCTCGGCGCGCCCCTGCTCGCCACCAACGACTCGCACTACGTCATGGAGCGGACAAGGACGCCCAGGACGCCATGCTGTGCATCAACTCCGGCGCCACGCTGGACGACCCCAACCGCTTCAAGTTCGAAGGATCGGGATACTACATCAAATCCGCCGAGGAGATGCGCGAGCTGTTCAAGGACCATCCCGACGCCTGCGACAACACGCTGGAGATCGCGGAACGCTGCAACGTGATCTTCGACGACCATGAGGATGGCGCGTTCATGCCGCAGTTCGACTGCCCCGAAGGGTGGGACGAGACCTCGCTGTTCCTCAAGAAGGTCGAGGAGGGCCTGGAGAAGCGCTACGACGGCAACCCGCCGATGGAGGTGCTCAAGCAGGCCGACTATGAATGCGGCGTCATCTGCCAGATGCAGTTCTGCGGCTACTTCCTCGTCGTCGCCGACTACATCAACTGGGCGAAGGAGCACGGCGTGATGGTGGGCCCGGGGCGAGGCTCCGCCGCAGGGGCCATGGTCGCCTATGCGATGGGCATCACCGAGCTCGATCCGCTCAAGCACGGCCTGATCTTCGAGAGGTTCCTGAACCCCGAGCGTGTGTCCCTGCCCGATATCGACGTCGACTTCGATCCCGAGGCCGCATGCGCGTGCTGGGCTATGTGGCCGACAAGTACGGCCATGACAAGGTCGCCCAATGCGTGATCTACGGCACCATCAAGACCAAGCAGGCGCTCAAGGACTCCGCGCGCATCATGGGATTCCCCTTTGAGATGGGCACTCGTATCACCGAGGCGCTGCCGCCGGCCGCCACCGGAGGCAAGGACATCAGCGTGCACGACATCTTCGACCCGAGCGCCAAGCGCTACGCCGAGGCGCGCGAATACCGCGAGCTGTACGACTCCGATCCCGAAGTCAAGCGCATCACCGAGGAGGCGAAGGGCATCGAGGGGCTGATTCGCCAGACCGGAGTCCACGCGTGCGCCACGATCATGGGTTCCGCGCCGATCACCGACACCTCGCCGCTGCTGGAGCGCACCGACGGCACCGTCACCACCACGTTCGAGTACCATACGTGCGAAACGCTCGGCCTGGTCAAGATGGACTTCCTCGGCCTGTCCAACTTGACGGTCATCCGCGACACGCTCACCAACATCGAGCACAACGGCAAGGGCGTCATCGACTACACGAAGATCCCTCTCGATGACCGGGAGACGTACCAGCTGCTGTCGCGCGGAGACACGCTCGGCGTGTTCCAGCTCGATTCCGACGGCATGCGCTCGCTGCTCAAGACGCTCAAGCCCGATAACTTCAACGACATCTCCGCACTTATTGCCCTGTACCGACCGGGCCCGATGTCGATGGACTCGCACACCAACTACGCCAAGCGCAAGAACGGCCTGCAGAAGATTACGCCTATCCACCCCGAGCTCGACGAGCCCCTCAAGCAGGTGCTCGATGAGACGTACGGCCTGATCATCTATCAGGAGCAGGTGCAGTCAGCCGCGCGTATCCTGGCCGGCTATTCGCTGGGCAAGGCAGACGTGCTCAGGCGAGCCATGGGCAAGAAGAAGCCGAGGTGCTGGCCAAGGAGAAGGTGCCGTTTTTCGCCGGCATGAAGGAGCATGGCTATTCCGAGGAGGCCGCAGAGGCGATCTGGGAGATCCTGGTCCCGTTCTCCGGCTATGCGTTCAACAAGGCGCACTCCGCCGCGTACGGCCTGATCTCCTACTGGACCGCATACCTCAAGACGCACTACCCGGTCGAGTTCATGGCCGCGCTGCTGCAGGGCGCGGCGACCAACAAGAACAAGACCGCCCTGTATCTGGGCGAGGCTCGGAGAATGGGCATCCAAGTGCTCTCCCCGGATGTCAACGAGTCGGTCTACGAGTACTCCGCAGTCGGCGACGTCGTCCGATTCGGGCTCGGGGCTATCCGCAACGTCGGCGAGAATGCGGTCAAGGACATCATCGCGGAACGCGAGACGGGCCGTGGCAAATACGTGAACTTCATGGACTTCATCCGCCGCGTGCCGTTGACCGCGCTGAACAGGCGACTGGTCGAATCGCTGATCAAGGCGGGCGCATTCGATTCGATCGACCCGAACCGCCGGGCGCTGTTCACCGTGCACGAGTCGGCGATCGACTCGGTGGTCGGCCTCAAGCGCAAGCAGGCGGAAGGACAGTTCGACCTGTTCTCCGACACGGAGGATTCGGGCGCCGACGCGATGGGGGATGCGACGGTCGCCGTGCCGGACATCGAGGAATGGGACAAGAAGGACAAGCTCAAGTTCGAGCGCGATATGCTTGGCCTCTACGTGTCGGACCATCCGCTGAGCGGCATGCAAGCAGTGCTCGCCGGGATGCGGGAGATGTCCATCGCCCATCTGATTGACCGTGCGCCCACCATGCCCAGCGGGCAGCAGGTCACGCTGGCGGGACTGATTACCAACGTCGATCGACGAGTCTCGAAGAAGGGCAACCCGTGGGCGATCGTCACCATCGAGGACATGGAAAGCTCCATCCAGTGCATGTTCTTCGGCAAAGTGTACGAGGCGGCGAGCACGGAGCTCATACAGGATGCGGTCGTGCAGGTGCGCGGCCAGGTCGAGGTTCGGGACGAGACCGTCAGCATGCGCGCCACGGAAATGCAGCCGGTCGCGCTGGAGACCGATGACGAGCGTCCGTTCCTGATCACCTTGCCGCTGGTGGCCCTGGGGCGCGGCAACATGCAGCAGCTTGCGCAGATCATCACGCGGCATCCGGGATTCTGCGAAGTGCGGCTTGCCGTGCTCGACGCCAAGGGCAACGCACGGGTGATGACCTTCGGCGATAGGTTCCGCGTCAAACGCGACACCAGCCTGTTCGCCGAGATCAAGAGCCTGTTCGGCCCGAGCTGCCTGCCGACGGCCTGAGACCATCAGCCGGAATGTGACCATATGCGCTACGGAATCCGCTGACGATGGGCGTATGCAGGTAGAATGAGAGCGAAACGGGGCCGCTGGCTGCCGTCAATTATGGGCCTGGACCTAGAGGGAAGAACGATGATAGTGTGTTCACATTGCGGCGCAGACAACGCCGATGGAGCTTGTTCTGCAGGCGTGCGGTGCACAATTGACGGCGGCGACGGCGGTGACGGCACAGCCGGCCGCTGCGGCACCGGCGACGCCTGCGTACACGACGCAGCCGCAGACTTCGGCTTCGCAGGTTCCTCAATCAGTGCAGTATCCGGCGCAGCCGCCGCAACCGGTACAGACGACCGGGATGCCTCCCGTTCCCGCGCCCGCCGTTCCCGCGGCGCCCGGCACCGCTTACCAGCAGCAGCCGCAAATGGCCGGATACCAGCAGCAGCCGTATCGGGCTCAGACGTATCCGCAGCAGCCGGTCGATTCCCAGCAGTACGGCCAATACCAGCAGCCGGGCGTCCCCGGAGTCCCCATGCTCCCGTGGCACCGGTCGCGCAGAAGAAATCCAAGAAGCCGCTCATCATCGTGCTCGCCATCATCATCGTGGCCGCGCTGGTCACCGGTGGCGTGTTCCTGTTCCTGCACCTGTCCCAGCCGGGCGTCAACGGAACGTATTCACTCAGCGCCGGCGGCAACACCGGCACCCTGAGCGTCGACGGAAAGAAGATGTCGCTTGATCTGCCGGGCAATGACGACGGAAAGCCGGCGGTCAGCGCCACGATCGACAAGGTCACAAGTGGCAATGGCAGCCATTCATACACGCTGAAGGATCTGAAGTTCAGCGGTGCGAGCGGCAATTACGTGATGTCCGAGGTCACCGGCCTCATCGGGTACATCGGCGGTCTGGGCGAGGAACAGGGCACGGCCGTTCTCAACGCGCTCAGCCCGACCGTCACCATCCCCGATGGCGCGTCCAAGGGCGAGCCGAACGGCACCTGGTCGGTCTCCTGCTCGGTCATGGGACTGGGCATGGGCATCTCAGCCAACTTCAAGGATGATGGCACATTGACGATGTCGGTACAGGCCACCGGTCATGGCGAGTCGACGCTCCATGGCACATGGAGCAAGACCGGTGACGCGACATTCGACGTTTCCCTCGATGATCCCGATATGACTATGACACTGTCATTGAAGAAGTGACCTGCACGCGCTGAAAATATGGTTGTGGCCCCGACACGATACCGGTGTCGGGGCCACAACCATATTCGCGCACGAGGAATTCGGCCGCCGTCACTCGCGTACGAGGCGGATGTGCTCGATGTCGTTGCGTGAGCTCTTGCGGTACAGCACGAACCGGTTGCCGATGACCTGCACCACCTGCGCGCCGATCTGGCCGGCGAGCTTGTCGGCGGCCTCCTTCGCCGTCAGACCGGAGCGTCCTGCACGGCGACCTTGAGCAGCTCGTGGCTGTCCATCGTCTCCGATGCCTGCTTCACCGCGGCGTCGGTCAGGTCGTTCTTGCCGATGTAGAGCAGTGGGTTCAGCTGATTCGCCATCGCGCGCAGCTGCTTGACCTGCTTCTTGCTCAATGCCATGTTTGGTCCTCTCCGTCAATCTGATGTGCTGTGTACGAGGATAGCGGAGCGGCACGATGAACGGCATGGACGCTTCTGGAAATCCTTCAAAACACCGACTAATGTCTATGGCGGGGACGAAAGAAATGCGACATCATGTCTGGTAATGATGTCGCAGACATCCACAATATCCTCAAGGAGGCGGAATATGTATTATTCCAGTGGCAACTATGAAGCGTTCGCACGACCGAAGAAGCCGGCGGGTGTCGACGGCAAGTCCGCGTACATCATCGGCACGGGACTTGCGGCGCTGTCGGCGGCCTGCTATCTGGTGCGAGATGCGCAGATGCCAGGCAAGAACATCCACATCCTCGAAAAGGACGCGGTGGCCGGCGGGGCGTGCGACGGCGCCGACATCCCCGGCCTCGGCTATGTCATGCGCGGCGGGCGCGAGATGGACAACCACTTCGAGGTGATGTGGGACCTGTTCCGCTCCATCCCGTCGATCGAGACCGAAGGCGTCTCCGTGCTCGACGAGTATTACTGGCTCAACAAGGACGACCCCAACTATTCGCTGTGCCGCGCCACCAAGGACCGCGGGCAGGATGCGGGACTCCAGGGCAAATTCGGGCTGAGCGACAAGGCCTCGATGGAGATCATGAAACTGTTCTTCACTCCGGACGAGGAACTGTACGACAAGCCGATCACCGATTTCTTCGACGACGAGGTGCTGAAATCCAACTTCTGGCTGTACTGGCGCACCATGTTCGCGTTCGAGAACTGGCATTCCGCGCTGGAAATGAAACTGTACATCAAACGGTACATCCACCACATTGGCGGTCTGCCGGACTTCAGCGCGTTGCGGTTCACCCGATACAACCAGTACGAGTCGATGATCCTGCCGATGGTGAAGTACCTCGAAGCGCACGGCGTGCAGTTCCACTACAATACCAAGGTCGAGAACGTCGAGTTTGCGATCGGCGGCGGGAACGGACCCGAACGTGAGCGCACCGGGGTCGGACAGGACACGATCCAGAAGATCCAGGCCACGTCCGGCTTCTTCAAGCGCAACCCGTACGGCACGAACACGAAGAAACTCGCCGTCCGCATCGACATCGACCACGAAGGTGACAAGTCGTCCATCGACCTGACGCAGAACGATCTGGTGTTCATCACCAACGGCGGTTGCGTGGAGAACTCCACGATGGGATCCCAGCATTCGCCGGCCGCATGGAATCCGGACCTCAAGCCCGGTGGCGGTTGGGACATGTGGCGGCGCATCGCCAAGCAGGACCCGAGCTTCGGGCATCCCGACACATTCTGCTCGGACCCGGATGCCACCAAGTGGATGAGCGCCACGGTGACTACGCTCGACGCAGAGATTCCGCCGTACATCAAACGCATCTGCAAGCGCGACCCGTTCTCCGGGCGCGTGGTGACCGGTGGCATCGTGACCGTGGAGGACTCCAACTGGCTGATGAGCTGGACGCTCAACCGCCAGCAGCAGTTCCGTGACCAGCCCAAGGAACAGCTGTGCGTATGGGTGTATGGCCTGTTCCCCGACAAGCCGGGCAACTATATCAAGAAGCCGATGACCGAATGCACCGGCGAGGAGATCTGCGAGGAATGGCTGTACCACATGGGCGTGCCGATCGACAAGATCGAGGCGCTCGCGAAATCCCACGCGAACACCGTGCCGGTCATGATGCCGTACATCACCGCGTTCTTCATGCCGCGTTCGGCCGGTGATCGGCCGGACGTGGTGCCGGATGGCGCCGTGAACTTCGCGTTCCTCGGCCAGTTCGCCGAGACGCCGCGCGACACGATCTTCACTACCGAATACTCGATGCGCACCGGCATGGAGGCCGTGTACACGCTGCTCGACGTGGACCGCGGCGTGCCGGAGGTGTGGGGCAGCGTCTACGACGTGCGCAACCTGCTCAACGCCACGGTCAAACTGCGCGATGGCTCCCCGGTCACCGATATGAAGCTCAATGTCGTGGAGCGCGCCGTTATGAAGAAGGTCCTCAAGAAGCTCGGCAAGACCGACATCGGCATGCTGCTGCGCGAGTACGGGGCGATCTGACGGCATCGGCCTCGCAGCGAACCGTTCTCATTAGGAAACGTGTGAGGATTCCTCACGTAACCACACAAGTGAACATTTCGGTAAGGTCCGGAATTCCGGGCCTCTGAAGGGTTCCGTGTTCGTTTGGCGGACCGCAGGGCTCGCACGTTTCCCAATGAGAACGGTTCGCTGCGTATCGCGGGCTGTACGCCCCGCCTGATGCAATGCTCTCAGCGTCTGCAGCAGTTGCTCCTGCAAGGCCGTCCTGCCGGCGAAGTACTGGAAGTCGTCGATGAGTACCATGTCGATATGCCTAAACCGGTTGCCGGACAGGGTGATCCGGTCTTGTTGCAGGTCGGCATCCTGCGCCGTCATGACGAATTCATTGGCATGATCCTCACTGGTGAGATAGAGGTACTTCGCGGAAGGGAGTCAGCGCGAGCGTTTCGAATGTCTGATCCCTGTTCAGACGTGCAGTCAGATTGATGGCGGGCATGATCGTCTCCTGTGGGTTGCTCTCCATTCGGTAGACGGATTCGCCTCACCGAATGCGGGGATTCCAACATAGGGTCCGATTCACTTATCCGGTAGATATGTTCCTCTTATTGTTGCGCGTATGTCGACGCCAGATATTCCCCGGTATCGTGCAGCATCTTGCGCAATGAAGCCGGCGACAATATCTCGATGATGTGCGAATCCGCGTACTGCAACGCCCACCAAAGGGTCGCGTGTTCGTTCGCGACGACGTGCACATCGTATTCGCGCTCGCCGGTCTGGACGACATCGGCGTCGGCGAACCAGTCGTACAGCGGTTCAAGCGCCCCGTGGATCTTCATGTGGATCGGCGTCGCCTTGCCGTCCATCGGATAAGGTCGCTCGTTCATATGCCGCACGATGTCGAACGGTTGCCCCGGCGTGGGGCTGAAGCTGTCGAGCGTGCGTTTGAGTGAGTGTCTGGCCCCTCAATGGACAGGTCCCGGATGCGTTCCACATGCAGGTAGGACAGCGAGTCATACCGGTGCATGTGGCACAGCAGGTAGTATTTGCTGTTCTTGTACATCAGGTGGTAGGGGTCCGCCAGATATGTCTTGATGTCGCCGTCGCCGTTACGGCGGGGGACGAGATTGCCGTTGACGTCGTACGTGCAGTACCGGAACCGGATCACGCGCCCGTATGCGATGGCATCGTTCAGAATCTCGATGTTGTTGAGGAACTCCGTATTGTAGTTCTTGGGCGTGGTGAGTTGTTCGAGGCCGCGCAATTGGCCGGATTTGCCGGCGAACGTGTAGATCTTGGCGATGAGTTCGCGTAGGTATTCGCCGTCCGAGCTCGACAGCGCCGCGCCGTCCACGAGCAGGCGCATCTGCGCGATGTCGAAGACCGGTTCGATGTACCAGCCGGGTCGGGGGTTGGCGCTTTCCGCGTTGACCAGATCCCGCCGGTCGAGGTGGCCCACATGGCGGTCGAACGGCGTCATGGACTGCAATGCCTTGAGATGCCCGCGCACGGTTTTGTCGGATACATTGATGCGTTTGCTGATTTCCGCGGCAGTGAGGCCGTGCTCGGGGTCGGTGTGCTTGATGAGCTGTTCCAGGATTTCGATGACGATCTGAGCGGTGGGGAGTGCCGATGATGCAGCCACGATGTCTCCTCTCCCTTGACGGATACCGTGCCACCTGGGTGATTAAAACGGTAGATAACTACCGGTAATCATATCATCGCCTGTTGCGTGTGGCGTATCGCTCTCAATGAGAGCGATACGCCACACGGATAAGGATCCATCAGAAATCGAAATTGTCCGGGTCGGCGCTGTTGCGCTTACCGGTGTCCATGGCACTGATCGCAGCCATGTCATCGTCCGACAGCACGAAGTCGAACACGTCGATGTTCTGCCTGATGCGATCGGCGTGCGTGGACTTCGGCAGCACGACGACGCCGCGCTGGATGTGCCAGCGGATCACGGTCTGCGCAGCGGACTTACCGTACTTCGCGCCGATCTCGGCCAGCTCGGGGATGGCGAGCAGGTCGCCGCCGGTGCCGCCCAGCGGGCTGTACGCTCGGTGGCGATGCCCTTGGCAGACAGCTCGTCCACCAGCGGCTGGTTGGTGAACTGCGGCGAGGATTCGATCTGATCGACGGCCGGCGTCACGTCGCTGTTCTTCAGCAGGTCGGCGAGATGATGCGGCTGGAAATTGCTCACGCCGATCGCTTCGCACGCCCGGAGGCATAGATCTCCTGCAGGTCGTCCCACGCCTGCTGCCAGACGTCCGCCGGCCAGTGGATCAGATACAGATCCACATAATCCATGCCCAGGCGGTCGAGGCTCTCCTGGAACGCTTCTTTGCCGCGGTGCGCGCGAATGTCGTCGTTCCACAGCTTGGTGGTGACGAACAGGTCGCCTCGCGGCACGCCGGAACGGCGGATTCCCTCGCCGACAGACGTCTCGTTGCGATATATCATCGCCGTGTCGATATGCCTATATCCGTTCTCCAACGCGGTCTGCACCGCGTTTACCGTCGTGTCGCCGTCCGGCGTGCGGAACACGCCCAGACCGATCTGCGGGATGACCGTGCCGTTGTTCAGCGTGATCGTCGATTGAATCGCCATGACCATTGTCTCCTGTGATATTGCCGATGATGCGTCGCAGACAATTGTAATGATGCCGGCGAAGGCGAATCGACAGGCGAGCAGGCAATGCTGCGCCCGCAGGACGTCCCAAATCGCAGGTCCGGCCGGACGGGGGCGTTCCTCGCCGTGCCCGACCGCGGGTGGGCAAGAGATGAACGATGACGCTTGCGCATGCATGGCCGCGTATTACCATGAGTACTGGTTCGCAGGTGTGGCGCCGTGGGGTGCCGGGCGCGGCGATCGTCCGCCGCGAATCCGTGGGGAAACGAGGCATATGGTGAGTGATGACACGACGCGGGGGCAGCAGGGGAGTGCCGAGGCTCAGGAGCTGACGCTGAACGACAAGGCGCATTCGGTGATTCCTCAGATAGGGTTCGGCACGTTCCAGATTCCGCCGGAGGACACACAGCGCGCGGTCGAGGAGGCGCTGGAGATCGGCTACCGGCACATCGACACCGCGGCCGCGTACTACAACGAGAAAGAGGTCGGCGACGCGCTGAAGGCCACCGGCATGGCCGGCAAGGTGTGGGTGACGACCAAGCTGCGCAACTGCGACCAGGGGTATGATTCGACGATGGTCGCGTTCGACCGTTCCCGCAGCAACCTCGGCGTCGACGTGGTGGACATGTATCTGATCCACTGGCCGTTCGCCGCGGCGGGGTTCTTCAAGGAGACGTGGCGCGCGCTGCTGAAGCTGCGCGACGAAGGCGCGGTCCGTGTGCCCGGCGTCAGCAACTTCCTGCCGCAGCACCTGCGTGCGCTGATCGAGGATTCCGGTGAGACCCCGGCCGTGAACCAGATCGAGGTCCATCCTCGGTTCAACCAGCCGGGAAACCGTGCGTTCTGCGCGGCGAACGGCGTGGCCGTCGAGGCATACAGCCCGCTCGGCCACGGAAAGGACATCGAATCCGAGCCCGTCGTCGCCGCGGCGAAGGCGCATGATGTCACGCCGGCGCAGGTGGTGCTGCGCTGGCACACGCAGGAGGGGCGCATCATTATCCCCAAGTCGAAGCACGTGGAACGCATGCGGGTGAACCTCGCCAGCTCCGATTTCGATTTGACGTCGGCCGAACTGGCGGCGATCGATGCGCTCGACGACCCGCATGACAACGTCAGCGCCGATCCGGCGACCTTCATGCATTCCCAGTCGTGGGCCGACCAGCACGTGCGCGGCAATATCTGATTGTGGCGGGGAGGGACGGTCGGCGGGATCACCCCCAGTCGGCTGCGGCTTGGTCTGTGGGCGAGATGTAAGCGGGCGTGGGTTGTGCGGAGGTGTGCGGTATGGATGGTGAAATGGAGCGGGTCTTGCCGGATGATGCGGACGATGGTGCCGAACGCCGGTGGATCGATGACACGCTGAACCGGCTTTCGCGCTCCTCATTCCGTGCGAAATTCGAGTTGTCGGCGAAGGACCGCGCGTATGCGCGGGCGAAGGGCAAGGCCATGATCGATCGCCATGCCCGCGAGCTGCTGCGCGCGCATCGGGGCGGCGAATCCGCGCAACGACGGGCGCCAGACGGCCGTGGCGCGGCATCCGGTGTTTACCGCGCAGCATGCCACCGCCACGTGCTGCCGCGGGTGCATCGCCAAATGGCACCATCTTCCCCAAGGCAGGGAGCTCACCGATGCCGAAATCGATCGCTTGGCGGACCTGGTCATGGCGTGGATAGAGCGCGATCTCATACGTCATCCCGCCGTCTGAGTTCGTCCATCGTGCTGCATCCGCCGCGGGCGAGGTATACGGTTCGGGGCCGATGTTGCCGCCGCCGAAAAAATATGAAGGTGATTACAATCGTGATTATTTTGTGAAGGTGTAGCGTCGATGCTGGATAAATGACTGTTTCTCAGTCGCAGAGGAAGTTACGGCGATGATGACACAAGACGGAACCTGTCTCATATCACGGTCGTCGCGAAAAGAAAATTACGGGGGTGTAATGGAAAAATCAGACAACTATTTTCAAGGAAAGCGGTACGTGGCGGCACTGATAGCGGCCATGACGCTTCTTTCGGGAGCAGGATTCACGGCGTCCGTGGCATCCGCGGACACCGACACGGTGGGCTATGAGACTGGTCGCATTGCGTTTTCAGGGGCTCGGACCGTATGCGGGGAGTACTCCATCGATTTCGCGGCTCTGACCCGCTCCCGGATGTTCCTGATTGACGGGGGCCGGCGTGGAACTGAAGGGGCCTGACACCGACTATCAGTGCCCGGGTGGCATCATCGGCTTTGACAATTGCTCGAATGCCGGTTACAGCAGTGCGGAGATCATCCGGCCGGCGGATGTCAAGGGAAAGAAGAAGCCGGATTCGTCGCGTCCCTATCTATGTTTCCTGGCCGAACGCATGAATGTGCCTCCTGCTGACGATGCCGTGTACCATCTGCAGGAATGACCGGGCGAGGGTCTACGCCGGACCGGTGTAGAGGTGACCGGGCTGTCGAAGTTGTGCCACACCAGGGCAATTTCGGCGGTTTTGAGCGTGGTGTGGCCACGTCCGTATGTGGGGATGTTTACACGTGGCGAGCAAACCGTTGGAAAATGGCGGTTTGTGGTTTCAGCTGTCTACCCGCGCTGTACCATACCAGAGAATGATAAGGTTAACATCGCATTGTGAGGCACGCGAATTGCCACACAATGCCTAAAAGACGTGTTTTCTCGCTGGTGTGGTACAGCCTCGACGCCGATCGTCTCACATTGCAGACGGTGAATCTCGAAGCATGGATGGCGCGGCCCTGCCGGTGCATGGCATGATGATGCGACTCGTGTCAGACCGCGGATTCACGTCGCTTTTTTCGGTCAGCCGCCTTTTCCCGGCGTGCCAGCTCCTCGACCGTCATGGCGATCACACGAAAATCGACGTCACAGCCGCGGAGGGTAAGCTCACGCGCGACATTGAGCGCGAATTCGGCACATGCGACCTCGTCTCTGATGTCATCGGCCGTTATGACGATGATCGTCCATCCCAATTGCCGAAGCCGGTCTCGTTTTTTGCGATCCCTGCGCCATTGGTGCTTGTCGGTCCGATGATGATCGCCGTCGTATTCCACCGCGACCTTGAAATGCTTCCATGCAATGTCCAGGCTCATTGGCTTGCCCGAATCGAACATCGCCCTGTCGACATGGCAGTTGACCTCCGCGTCGGGCAGGCCGTGCCGGAGGAGTACCAGTCTCGCCTTGCTCTCCTTCGGCGACAGCACGTTGGCCTTGACCAGTTGCAGTGCGGTCCGGCAAGCGGTCTTCCCGAGAAGTATGGCGCATTGTCGATGAACTCGCGCAAGGACGACAAGACCAGTCGGGGATATCTGCCCGATGATTTCGATATGGCGGTGATGATGGCCTCCGCCAGTATGACGAGTTCCTCCAAGGACACGTGTGATGACAGCTGCGCCCAGGCATGGAAGGGATGCAACGCGAATACATTGCCCTTGATCGGTACGCACGCATCAGGATGAGTGGCGATCAGCTTCCATACATGCGGATGCGTGCCGGGAATGCGGCGCCGCCTCCTGTCGGGAGTGCTGGAGGTGATGTGCAGCATCTCCGCGTCCAGATCGCAGGCCTCCGGCAACGGCACCTGCTGCAGGGCGAGAGCGGTGGTCATGCCGAACAGCACATTGCCTCCGATGCGCCACGCCAATGCGGCGCAGCACATGATGGCATCCTGGGCGCGGTCGCGCAGCGATTGCGTCATGGGCGTTCTCTCGCCCATCGGCTGGAGCATCACATCGTTCATGAATGTCACGGTAGCGTATTCGCGCTGTCGGTGTGATGAACCATGGAAAAATGTGGATATGTGGATGAATGCATGGATATCCACAGCTATCCACATCTCCGACGAGCCTGCGCGATTTCTCACGATGTGGGTGATACGGCGATTCTGGGAGGATTACGACAGCGTGCATTGGTACGATAGGGCGTTATGAGCGAGAACATCATGCGAATCATTGATCTGCGGGGCAAGAACCTGTCCCGCGCCGAGTTACTTGCCGCGATGCCGCGCGCCGCGATGGGCACTTCCGAAGCCACCGATCTGGTGCGGCCTATTCTTGACGACGTCAAGGAACGCGGCGCCGCGGCCCTGCGAGACTTCGAGGAGAAGTTCGATCATGTGCGTCCCGAGCACCTGCGCGTGCCGGTCGAGGCGATGACCGCGGCACTTGAGACGCTTGATCCGAAGTACGCGCCGCCATCGAGGAGTCCGTGCGTCGCGCACGCGCCGTCGCCGCCAACCAGGTGCCGAAGGACTTTTACACCGATCTGGCCGAAGGCGCCCGCGTCGCCGAGCGTTGGATTCCGATCCAGCGCGTCGGTCTGTACGTGCCCGGCGGCAAGGCTGTCTACCCGTCTTCCGTGATCATGAACGCCGTGCCGGCGCAGGCCGCTGGCGTCGAGTCGCTGGCCATCGCCACTCCGCCCGCACGCGACAATGCGGAAGGACTGCCCAACAAGACCATCCTCGCCACCTGCGCCATCCTCGGCGTCGACGAGGTCTACGCGGTCGGTGGCGCCCAGGCCATCGCCATGTTCGCATACGGAGCCAAGGGCTCCGAGCCGCAGGACGGCGACGTGCTGTGCGACCCGGTCGACAAGATCACCGGCCCGGGCAACATCTTCGTGGCCACCGCCAAGTCGCTCGTCTCCGCGTTCGTGGGCATCGACGCGGTCGCCGGCCCCACCGAGATCGGCATCATCGCCGACAAGACCGCCGACCCGAGCCTGCTGGCCGCCGACCTGATCGGTCAGGCCGAGCATGACGAGCTCGCCGGCTCCGTGCTGTTCACCGATTCCACCGAGATCGCCGAGAAGGTTCAGGAGTCCCTGAACTACCGCGTGCCGCGCACCGAACATGCCGAGCGCGTCCACACGTCGCTGTCCGGAAGCCAGTCGGCCATCGTCCTGACCGACAGCCTCGACCAGTCCATCGACGCGGCCAACGCATATGCGGCCGAGCATCTCGAAATCCAGACTGCCGACGCGGACGCCGTCGTGCCACGCATCAAGAACGCGGGCGCCATCTTCCGCGGCCCGTACTCCCCGGTGCCGCTGGGCGATTACATGTCCGGCTCCAACCACGTGCTGCCCACCGGCGGCACGCCCGCTTCGCTGCGGGACTCGGCGTGCACACGTTCATGAAGCCCGTCGAGGTCATCGAATACGACGAGAAGGGCCTGAAGGCCCTCGCCGCGCGCATCAACGCCTTCGCCGTCTCCGAGGACCTGCCCGCCCACGGCGAGTGTGTCCTGTCGCGCTTCGTCAAGGATCCGTACGACAAGGCCACGCTGCGCGAACAGGAGAAGGAAGCGGTCTGCGCTAAGGGCTGCTTGGGTGGTTCGACCCCCAGTCTGCCGCGCAGACAGCCCCCGCCAGCGGGGGGAGCGATGAGCGGATCGAATGTGCCGCGTGCGAATGCGAATACAACCCCCGTCAGCGGGACTATAGACGGAAAGAACAGAGATCAATGAGTGAGAACAACAGCAATGTGATTCCGGCGAGCCTGCCGCTCAGGAACGATCTGATCGGCGAGGAGCCGTACGGCGCGCCGCAGCTCGACGTGCCGGTGTGCCTGAACGTCAACGAGAACCCGTATGCGCCGGATCCGCGTGTGCGACACCATCGCCAGGCGCGTACGTGAGATCGCGCCCACGCTCAACCGCTACCCGGATCGCGAGCATATCGAACTGCGCCAGGCGTTCTCCGACTATCTCGCCCGCGAATCCGGCACCCGTCTCGACGTGGACGAACTGTGGGGCGCGAACGGCTCCAACGAGATTATGCTCCAGCTGTTCCAGGCCTTCGGCGGCCCGGGCCGCACCGCCTTGGGCGCCGACCCGACCTACTCCATGTACCCCGAATACGCGCGCGATACGTTCACTGGCTGGAAGCTCGCCCACCGCAACGCCGATTTCACGCTGAACGTCGACAGGGTAATCGAGGCCATCGCCGAGGTCAAGCCCTCGATGGTGCTGCTCACCAGCCCGAACAACCCCACCGGCACGCCGCTGCCGATGGCCGACATCGAACGCATCCTCGCCGCCTGCGAGACCGCCGACGTGGCGGGCGCGGGCGAAGGCGTCCACCCGATCCTCGTCATCGACGAGGCGTACGTGGAGTTCCGCAAGCCCGGCACGCCGAGCGCGGTCTCGCTCATCAAGAACCACCCGAACCTCGCCGTCAGCCGCACGATGAGCAAGGCGTTCGCATTCGCCGGCGCACGTGTCGGCTATCTCGCCGCGAGCAAGGGCATCATCGACTGCGTGCGCATCGTGCGTATGCCCTACCACCTGTCCGCCGTGACCCAGGCCGCCGCGCTCGCGGCGTTCGAACACACCGACGAGCAGCTGAGCCGCGTCGAGCACCTGCGTGAGATCCGCGAATCCACCGCTGAATGGCTGTCACGTCAGACCTACAAGGGCGAGCCGCTCGAAGTGGCTGAGTCCGGTTCGAACTTCCTGCTGTTCGGTGGGCATTTCGACGACCGCGAGGCCATCTTCGACGAGCTGCTCAGGCGCGGCGTGCTCATCCGCGTGTCGGCCCGGACGGCTGGCTGCGCATGTGCATGGGCACCGACAAGGAGATGGAACAATTCCGTAACGCGCTGACCGAAGCATTGCGTATTGTAGAAAGCAGATAACAACTCCCGAAATGCCGGCGGCGCGCGCGACCATCAACGTCATGACCCGTCGTCGGCGACCGCCGACCGGCACACTGGCCGGCAGGCAAGCCGGGACTTATCGGGACATATCAGGATCAAGGACCAAGGAGCACATCATGGCGCGTACCGCGCACATCGTCCGCGAGACCAGCGAATCGCACATCGAACTCAGCCTGAACCTTGACGGCACCGGCAAGACCGACATCGACACCTCCGTGCCGTTCTACAACCATATGATGAACGCGCTCGGCAAGCATTCGCTCATCGACCTGACGATTCATGCGCACGGCGACACCGACATCGACGTGCACCACACCGTCGAGGATACGGCCATCGTGTTCGGCGAGGCGTTGAAGCAGGCGCTCGGCGACAAGCGAGGCATCCGCCGCTTCGCCGACGCCACCGTGCCGCTCGACGAGGCGCTCGCCAAGGCCGTCGTCGACATTTCCGGCCGTCCGTACTGCGTGTGCTCCGGCGAACCCGACGGCTTCGAATACTGCATGATCGGCGGCCACTTCACGGGCTCCCTGGTACGCCACGTCATAGAATCCATCGCCTTCCACGCCGGCATCTGCCTGCACATGCAGGTGCTCGCCGGCCGCGACCCCCACCACATCGCCGAAGCCGAATTCAAGGCGCTCGCGCGGGCGTTGCGCTTCGCGGTCGAGCCGGATCCGCGCATCCAGGGCCTGATCCCCAGCACGAAGGGCGCACTGTGATGAGCGGCAACGACGACAGGCACGGCGGAGACGACGGTTTCGACGACGACATCCATTTCAGCGACGAGGAACTTGAGGCCGCGCTGGACGGATTCGAGAAGGAATTCCGCGATTCGAACGCGGCTGCCGGCGAACCGGCGAACGACGCCGCGGCCGACAGCCCCGCAGACGATGCGGGAGCCGCGGATTCCGGTCAGGCACAGGAGCCGACACCGCGGCCGCGTTCGACGACGAGCTGCAAGGGCTTCTGGCAACAAGGCGAAGGCCGCCGTGCTGATTACGCGCGTCGCGTCCGCCCGCCTGCTTGCCGCGTTCTGCCAGCTGTCGGACGTGTCCGCCGACTGCATCGGATCGGCGGAAGGGGCCGTGGCCATCCTGCGCAACCTTGACGGCGACGGGCCCGAAGTCGCGGCACGCGACCTCACCATCGTCGTGTCGGGCATGTCGCTGGTGCTCGCCGTCAACCGTGCGGACAAGTTGGAGGCGACCGTCTATCTGCAAGGCAAGCCGGGGCAGACGATCGCCCCGCCGCTGCTGTTCACATCGACGGCGCCGTTCGTGGAGGATCTGCTGCTTGGCATCACCGACGAGGACGGCCTGATCGGCACCGGCATGAAAGTCGAACAGTCCGCGGATCTCGACCATGACCAGGCCATGGCCGTCATCGCGGAACACACGAAGTTCGGGCGCGGCTCGTCGCGCATCGAATAATCGGGCGGCCGGCGGACGCCGCCCGTGCCCGTGCAGCCAAGGATTTTCAGACTGAAGGAGACGACATGACATCGGTGGTGGTATTCGACTATGGATTCGGCAACGTGCGTTCCATGGTGCGTGCGCTCGCCAATCTCGGCCTTGACACGACACTGACCTCCGACTACCGGCAGGCGCTTGAGGCGGACGGCATGGTCGTGCCCGGCGTCGGCGCGTTCGCCGCCTGCATGACCGGCCTGCGCGAGGTGTCGGGCGACCGCGTCATCCTCGACCGTCTGCGTGCCGGCCGCCCTGTGCTGG
>ENA-OQDE01000230-OQDE01000230.1-human-gut-metagenome-genome-assembly--contig:-NODE-230-length-36578-cov-3.028641_pt1 | contig 36578 bp, 44 predicted proteins | sample MGYA00242768_ERZ504595 | MGnify/ENA primary metagenome ERZ504595 (study PRJEB26092, sample SAMD00036307) | human gut metagenome | host: Homo sapiens | study: EMG produced TPA metagenomics assembly of... | reverse complement strand
ACCCTTGCATGGCAATAATCCAAGCCCGTTTTGTTTTCACCAGATCGACGAATGGACTCCATAGAGGTTTGATAGTCCAGGGAAGATAGAGCCAGGAAGTGTATAAGGCTATTTCCGTATTGGATAATCCCAAACGCTTGTACATGATAACAGCAATCGTCATTACCGCTACATAGGGCAGCCCTTCTGCGAAGTAGAGGGTTGGTATCCAGCTCCAGGGATTTCTTTTTATAGTGGGTGTTGTCATGGCATTGTTCTTTTTTTCATTGATATTGTTTTTCGAGCGTACTGCCGGGGTAATAGTGAGACAGTATTTCTTCATACTTATAACCTTGCTCTCCCATTACGGCAGCACCAATCTGACAAAGTCCTACTCCATGTCCCCATCCGGCTCCGGTAAGGATGAATCGTGAAGGATTTTTATCTTTTTTATGTCCCTTTTCTTCATATTCCTTGTCTATTACGAAGGCAGAACTATAAAGATGGGAAGTAGATAGGGTACGACGTATTTCCAGCTCTTTTCCGATAATAAGTGTCCGCAAGGTTCCTACAATCTTCAATCGGACAAGGCGTCCCGACGTTCCCCGTTCTATAGGAATTAAGTCCAGAATTTGCCCGAAATCAATCCCCGAACGTTGATGAATCAGGGTTGAAAGTTCTTGTTGGGAGTAGCAGACTTTCCAACGATAGAAGTCTGTCGTTTCCTGGTCATAGTTGTTTAAAACCTGGCTTAGGATCTTTTTGTTCTGCGTGTGGCAGAATGCGACAGGAGAAGTACGAATCCATTTATCAGCCTCTGTCTCTATTGTCAAATCGGGTAGTTGGTCTTCGATCTTACAATCCCGTTGACCGATGAGATAGGGGTGCTTTACGTTTTCCCAACAATTCTGGAACTCTTCAAAAGCCCCGCCGCAACATTTAGAGAAACGGGCATCACAAATCGTTCCTGCATACATCAATACTTCGCCCCGGGTAGCAGTGACTGCTTCGATAGCTTGTGGTGTTGAGGCACGTGTGATTCCTTGATACCGTTGGCAGTGATCGTCTGCGCATACGTCAAAGTTTTTGTGCGCTTCGTGGTCATACCATTTGATAAATTGAAAATCCGAAACGAAAGATGGAGAACAGGTTGCGCTATCCTTCTGTATAGACTTTCCTGTTTTCTCGTTCTTCATTTCCTGTTTTCTACTCTCTGTCTTACACTTATTCAACAGCCAACTTCGGGAAATAACAGCATGTGCCTTTAGTAGTTCTAAAGAAGCTGTTGCGCTCATCTCTGATGAAATGACACTGGTAAGATATTCTTCAATGGAAATAATATTGATAGCAGTAAGTTGTTCCCCTTCGATGATGATCTTTAACTCCCCTTTGAATTTCTGGACTTCTTTGCGTTCCCAATGGAAGTTGATTCCGATGGTCACATCTTTCAGTTCAAAGAAAGCAGGTGCACCTTGTTGGGGAGTGAAAGATAATTCATTATATTCTTTCCCTTGCCAATGAATCTTCCCCTCCCGGTAAATAGCCTTTTGCATACCGGAGCTTTCTGTTCCGTCGGAAGAGATAAATTTTATAGGGAAAGAGAATTCAATCTCTTTCCCGGAAAGGATACCAACACTTATTAGAGGGACTTGCATGCTATTTTATTACTATTTCTTCTTGAATAATTGATCGCATAGAGTATTTAACTGTTGGGGAGATAAACTTATCTCCTTGTAAATCTCTGTGAGTTGTTGGGCGTTTAATTTATCCATGTCTTCTTCTCTGACAATCGGGAATATGCCACCCATTTCTGCAACAGCCGGACTTATTAATAGTCCTTTTTCATTTGGGGTATAATAGCAATCGGGACGATGTTTTGAGCGTAGGAAAATGATGCAATTCCATACTTCTATTTCGTCACCTCCGAAATGGCTTATTTTATCGAGACCATACCAAGTTATCATGTTGATTAAAGGTTCCTTATCCGAATAAATGACGGAAAGATTTTGGTAGACCTTTTCAAATTGTTGCATTAAGTCAACTTTCAGACCTGATGTCATACCTATGCAAGTTGTGAATACATTGTCTACATAAGTTGTTACGCCGTTTTCATTTTCTAATATACTCTTCAAGAAATTCAGCGCAAAAGGGTTAGTCAGTTCTTCTTCTTTTCCTGCTGCCTGGAAATGCATGTGGTCAGGGGCGGAAGCACCGCACTCCGGTCCGTTATAGAGTATATAGAACTCGTCCAAGTTTCAGCTAAGTGAAGCATATCTTCAAAACGTCCTTTCATGCTTTGTGGAGTGTGTTCCTTGTCGATGATTGTCAAGTGACGCTGAAAAATGGGGTAGGGGTTGAGGCATACCTCATAATGTCCGAATGGTAGATATGTTTGCTCTGCGGGGCGGTTTTTCCCGCATAAGAAACAAGACCTTTCCTGGATAGAACGACTATCTGTTTTTGCCATGGTCGAGAGGATGCGTTGAGGATTCGGGAAAATTCTAACTTTCATCTCTCTATCTTCTTCCTTCAGTTTCAATACTTTTTTCTTTTCCAGATTTTCTTCCAACGCTTCATAGTTCCTTTTCGCAAGTTCCCAGTTTTCTTTTTGGTTTTCTATCATTTCCTCTACAAGTTCTTGAAACTCTTCATCGATAGTATGCATCTGGATTCTGCCCTTAATTTCCCATGTGCGGATTCGGTCTTTGTAGAAGTTGTTCCGATTGACTTTTTCTGTGCTTAATGCGGCGTCAGAGTTACCTTCCCAACGGCGACAGAGGTATATTACATCATAGATACGTCCGATCTTATATTCCCGTGAGATTCGTAATCCTATGGCGTAATCTTCACCATAGCTGGTATTCGGCAATTTGATATTACGAAGAATAGGAGTGTAGAAAGCTCGTGGAGCACCCAAACCATTGATACGTAGAGCGTTGTTCTTTCCATTTTCCGGTGTCCACTCTTTGTGGTCAATGATACCGGGGGGTATTTCGTTCAGTTGGAAGTCGGTCATTAGATAGGTACCTATGACCATTGCGCAGCTTTCCTTATAAAAGGTGTCTACGATTTTCTGTAAAGTGGATTCATCTTTATATAAATCGTCACTATCTAACTGTATAGCGAACTTTCCGCATTTTTCGTGACATATACCCTTGTTCCAGCACCCTCCTATACCTAAATCATGTTCTTGGGGGATGATATGGATCAATCTTTTATCGCTACTTAGTTCTTGGAGAATTTCCGTCGTTCCATCGGTGGAATGATTGTCGATAACAATAATGTTAAAAGAGAAAGTGGTCCGTTGGTTTAAAGCCGAATTGACAGCATCGCGGATTGTATGAGCACGATTGCGTACAGGGATGATGACAGATGCCTCGAATTCAAAGTTTTCGCTGTGAAGATTTACAGGCCGTGAAGAAGTAGGCATGAAATAAGCATCAATACATTTCAGGTATTCGGTACAGGCAGCTTCCATTTCAATTTGTACTTCCCGATTTTTGGGGTTTACATAGTCGAATTGTTTCTCTCCGCTTTTTCTGGTATCTGTTTCAATTTCGGTGTATAGATATTCATTGATGTGCACAATTGAATATTTGTAAGAGATGAATAGACGCATAGCATATAGTCCTGCGTATTTGTACTCTTCACGCAAAGCATCTGCTATTTTAGTGAAGGCAGAAGAACTGAATAGAAGCATGGAACCGAAATCGAAATCATCCCGGACGCTTCCTAATTGGTAGTCAATGACAGGTGCTTGTTTAAGTTCTCCGTTAATCAGCTGATAGTGGTCGGCATAAACTATTCCATTCTTTTTATCGTTCTCCATGATTTGCACCATGCGTTCCAAGGCATACAGTCCCAGTTTTAATGGAGTTTGTTTCAAGTAGAACAGAGTATATTCCGTATTGGCATTGGCTGCAATTGTTTTCATTGTGTCTGTGGAATAGAACCCTTTAACAGAGAGATATTCACAACCCGGAAGAGCTTTCTTACCGGGCTCCGAACCTAATAAATAGATCTTATTTACTAGCTCTGACACTTGTAGTTCCTTTACTGTCTGCATGGTATCTTCCGGGGTGCCGAAAGGTATGAAGCAATTAATTTTCTTCTTCATCTTCATCTTAATATTAAAGAACTGTCGTATTGTCCATCGTTGATTTCTTTCGAATGAGGAAGCAAAGTCCGATGAAAGTAAATGCAGCGTTAAATAATAGCAGCTCGTAACTAATTTGGTAACCGTTGAACCATGCTTCCGAATTTCGTTGCAGGATATAGCAAAGAATAGGAGAAGCGATAGCTACCAACGGAATATATTTATCATAAACTTGTTTCTTGGTGAAGATGCCGAAAGCGAACAACCCTAAGATAGGACCATACGTATAACTGGCCAATGTGTAAATCGCATCAATCACACTGGTGTTGTTCAGCAAATTGAATACAAAAATGACTGCCCCCATCACAACTGCCATACCGATATGTACCTGTTTGCGTATCTTGCTAAGTGCCGCCTCTCCTTTTATCTGTGCATGTAAAATATCTACAGTAAAAGAAGTGGTCAGTGCCGTCAAGGCAGAACCCGCTGCAGAATAGGCGGAGGCTATCAGTCCGATAATGAATAATATTCCGACTATGCCGGGAAAATAATTTCCGGTAGCGATCATCGGAAACAACTCGTCGCTTTTTCCCGGATTCTCAATGCCTTGCTGTGCTGTAAACGTATATAGCAGTACTCCCAGCATCAGAAAAAGCAGAATGACAAAGAACTGTGAGATTCCACTGGTAATCATATTTTTCTGCGAGTCCCGGAAGTTCTTGCAGCTAAGATTGCGCTGCATCATATCCTGGTCGAGCCCGTTCATGCAATAACGGTGAATACACCTGCCAGGAATTGTTTGAAGAAATATCGTTTGTCGTTGACATCGTCAAAAAAGAATGTCTTGGAAAAGTCACTATCTGAAATCGTACTAACCAGACCGCTGAAATTCAGATGCAGGCTGGAAGCAATATAATAGATGCAAAGTACAACCGACACTACCAGGCAGAATGTTTTTAGAACATCCGTCCATATCAATGATTTCACTCCACCGCGGAAAGTGTAAAGCCATACGATAAATACCGTAAGGATCACGTTCAACAGGAATGGGAGATGGAAAGGATCGAAGATAAGAAACTGCAATGTCAGGCATACGAGAAAGAGCCGGACGCTGCCCCTAACATCTTTGAAATAAAAAAGAACCATGCTCCCGTCTTGTAGGAGGAGCTTCCGAACCTGTTCTCCAGATATTCATAAATGGAAACCAGGTTCATACGATAAAAGAGAGGAACGAGTACAAATGCAATGATAATTTGTCCTACTATGAATCCCAGCACCATTTGCAGGTAAGAAAAGCTGCTTGCCTGTACCATACCCGGAACGGAAACGAAGGTGACTCCGGAAATGGTGGAACCGATCATGGCAAAGGCAACGATATACCAGGCTGATTTACGGTTTCCTACGAAGAATCCTTCATTGTCGGCTTTGCGTCCTGCTATATAAGAGATAGTGAACAGGATGATAAAGTATGCCACAGTAGTAATAGATATAACGGCTGGACTCATATCTGCTGTTTAAATTCGTTTGAGGATGAATATCCGGAACTTGTTTACTTTGCCTACAAATGTAGGGAATTTATCATAGATATACATACTCTTACATATTTTTTATTCCGGGTGTGCCTCCGGTGGCATGTTTGGAGGAACGCCAGTTTTTGTTGAGCGAGGACAACTCCGGAGATTTCTTTTCAAGCGAAACGCCGGTTATTTTATCAATGGTGTGCATTTCATCTCTAAAACAACAAGTGTCAAAAGTATGTCCTGGTGCAGTCTCTTTACTACTTGAAAGTGCCAGATACCCGCCATTATTGTTCAGTGCCGGGAAGTTCGGTATAATTATTATATTTTCTCCACCGACTTTATGTTTCTGAACGACTCTGTTGAAGTATTTCGTGAAGCAAAGATATGTTTTGGCAGGAATGGTTAGGGGAGTAGAAGGACTTTCATTTTGAAGGATGGTAGTATTGTATATTGCCCCGTCTTTATACATCTTATATAGATAAAGTACCGGTAAGATGATAGCCTGTTCAGTCGGATTGTAGATTTCTATATATTCTGCACCATCAGTGGCATTATTATACATGATTTCATTGAAAAGAAGCATACCTCTCACATCTTTCGGTAATTCGGGGGTGTTCGGATTATCTGGAATGTCTGTTCCGGGATGATCGGGTGTTTCATCAGGTGTAGTGTCCGTTTCTACGTTATTAGATAGCTGTATGTGATGAAATGTAAATCCTTTACAGCGGGTTTTGGTGTAAATGCAGTATATACCGCAGTAGCGGGAAGTTTGTATATCGGTATCTTTTATTTGTTTTTCTTTTACGTATTCATTCTCGGATTCACGTCGTGTCCAAAAAGTCCAGTAACCATTATTGTCACGTTCTACTTTTATATATAGTTTCGGTGAAGAGTCTCCTTTCATCAACTCTCTTCCCGAAGCCAGTAGTTTAGATTGGTCTCCGTTTTGACGATAAAGAGTTACATTATCTTTGGCTCCTCCTATCTGAATATAATAACCGTTTAAATTCTCGGAAAGAATGTTTGAGGAAGAAGTCAGATAAAATCGTGCATAATTGTTAGCGGAAGGATTAAAGGTGAGGTGAACTCCAAATTCCCAACGGGTATTTTTTACAGAGGTGGAAGGAATGGTGACATAAGCTGTTCCGGCGTCTTCGTATGGATCATTCAGATGGATTCCTTCTTTAGAATTGATGGTGAATTTGTCCATCTCTCCTTCCCAGGGAAGTTCGGAGGTAACTGTATCCTCTCCCTCTGAATCTCCTTTTACTTCGTCATCAGTAGGGAGCGAACAATTATAGAACAATATGATGAAGATACTTAGGAAAGCAAATGCTTTGTAAACTTTCATACGGTTTTTAATTTGAGTTTTTTCGTTTTACCGTATTTGTTTGTGTATAATGCAGAAGCAATTGCGGTCTGAATATTTGAATGAGTCGGCAAAGATAAACTTTCTTGCCGGAAAAAGCCCATACTTACAGAAGAAAAGATTGTAATTCTTTTTGTTTCCTATACACGCATGGGAAGAAAACAGTAAGGGACTACCCTAAGTCATATTTAATAGATTGACTTTTGATAGTCCCTTACAACTGTTACATTCAATATGGGAATACTATTCGAAACGTGGCATTACATATTTATCAGTATAAGATGTGAAAGTAATACCGGGCATGGAATGAGTAGACGATGCGTTCTCTAATTTTTTAATCAATGAATAATCGTCGGCATTCAATGCGTAATAATTATCAGAGGTCGGAGTAGTCACACGTACCGTCCAATCGAACATATTACCGATGATGGTTAATGCATCCGTTTCGGGATTGAATACAGGAATTCCTGTTTTCACTACTTCGTATGTCCGGCTCTGCAGTACATAGAAGCATTGTTGACATCGGTCATGAACGCAAGTGTTTTCTTATTTCTGAACTCTGTCAGATACAGATGTTCCAGTGTCAGTCCTTCAGGCAAGGTGATGGCACGAACATACGGACGCCCTTTCACCTGTTTCAGATGAAACAGACGGCGGTCGGCATCCAATAGAAGATAACCTTCGTCATACTCCTTTTTCACCGTTGGATTTCCTACGATCTCCGTTGCCGGGAAACGAAACTCCTTTTTAGTCATAGCTTCGGTAAACTGAAGACTCTTGTCTTCCTTTACGCTGTTGGAGCCATGTCGATGAATTCGATCCCTTTGGTGGTGATACGAAATACGTCATCCGGCATTTTTAAGTCCACACGTCCTGACATGGATTCCATTAGCGGGTAAAGTCCGATAGAAGGCGCATTGATATCCGAAGGAACGCTGCGGAAGTTGAAGTTTTCCGTCTGCACCATTTTGGGAGTCACTGCGATTCCTTGAATGGTATCTGGAAAACGCTCGTCAGACATCAACTGGCGGAAGTAAAACATAGGCAGGATGCTGTCGAAAGCAGCTTCCGAATAAATGTTTCCTGCCAAGTCGCGACGCACGCTTCCTTTTCCCTCTTCCTGTCCCATCTGTGCGAAATCGCCAATGACGAAACTATATAGGGTAAAGGGAGTCTTCTCCGGCTTTACGACAAAGAAATTGTAACACCAAGGCAACTGCCAAAGAAGCAGAAAAGCGATGGTTACATATAATAATATAGTACTGAAACGTCTCATTACTCAATCTTTTAATTTTTAGTCTTTAATTTTTAATTGCTCCTAGTCCTGCTTTCCGGCCTTGAATCGTACGATAGAAAGCCACGAGAAAGAAGCTGTCAACAAAGTATAAACCACTAAATAAGGGAGGAACTTGTTATATGCTTCCGGTGTGGGCGACAGAAAGAAGATTCGGAGTAATAATACTGCGATAATGAGATTCAGAATACGACGTTTCCATGCCGGTTCGAGGCAGATCCATGACACAAGCAGATAGCCGGAAATCCCGGCAAGATACCACGTTAAAGCGGTGAGCAATATGTGGTTCTTCAGTTCATGGGCAAGTATTCCATTCAGGTATACTTCCATCAACAGGAAATTGGAAGCGAAGCAGACAAGTAGCAACACTAATCCCGAAAGTAGCATATTACCTGTCATCTTCAACTCCGGATAAGGCAGATGGAGAGTCAGTTTCAAACATTTGCGTTGCATCTCGGGGACAAACTGCACGATTGCCATCAGGATTCCGGCAATCAGGGGGATATATTGCAACATATCAATGAAGATAACATCGCGTTGCAGCATGACTTCCCATACATGAGCTGCCCCTTTCATTTCTACCACCCGGTTGATGCGAAGCATACAATAGCTTGTAAAACCAAGTGTGGCGAGCACGGCAAGCAGAAAATACCACCGTGTCTTTATCCATTCTTTATAAAATATAGCGTACATTTTTGAGGATTTATGATTTATGAATTATGATTTGTGGGTTACGAGTAGCCAATTCTTATTCTTAATTTAATCAGTATTTGCCTGTCAGGCCGATAAATGCATCCTCCAAATTTACCTGTTCACTATGAAAATTAGTGTAAGGCACTGACATTGATTTCAGTTTTGCTTCTGTCTCTGTCGGTTGCAGGAAGGAGAAAGTCTCCAACTGGTTTCGCATGACAGAAGGATGATAGAAATCATCAGACGCAGGAAGTTCATAACCTTCGGGAATAGTGAAAGTGTAGCGACGTCCTTTTTCCAGTAATTCGACGATTGGTTTCTGAATCAGTATCTTTCCGTAGTCCATGATAATACAGTCATCAACAAGCCGTTCCATGTCCTGAATGATATGCGAGGTCAGAAAGACGGTTTTTCCTTCTGAACGGGCATAGTCGCGGAGGTAGTCGACAAACAGGCGACGATAGCCGGGATCGAGTCCGAGGGAGAAATCATCCAGTACGAGAAGTTCCGGGTTCTGTGCGAGAATCAGTCCCAGGGCTACTTGTGAACGTTGTCCGCAGGACATACGCGAGATACGTTGTCCGGGAGCGACTTTCAACTTATTCATCAGTTCATAGTACGCTTCCTTTTTCCATTGACCGGGGTAGAAAGCTGCGTAGAATTTCTCTATCTCGGTGATGGTCATGAATTGATATTGCACATGACCTTCGATGAGCAGTCCGATATTGCGGCGCAGAGCCGGTGCCATTGTTTGTATCTCCTGTCCGAAGATGCGACATTCCCCTGAACGGGGTTTCAGGTAACCGCTCAAGATATTGATAGTGGTGGTCTTGCCCGTACCGTTCTTTCCCAACAGTCCCAGGATGCGTCCTTTGGGTACTGTGAAACTAAGATTTTCGTAAATCAACCGTTTGCCGTAATAGTGCGTCAGATTGTTACATTCGATAATATGTTCCATTTGATTTTATCTGTTATTCTATTCAAAAGAAGAAAAGGAAAAGAATGGGAATCAAGATTCCGACAATGACTTCGATTCCTCCTCTGCCGATAATACCCTTATTTCCTTTCAGCATGATGATGCCGGAGAGAGTAATGATAATAAGAGCGATAGCGAAAATATCAGCAAAGTAAGTCCACCATTGTCCCGGGTTGTAATGTAAGCGGGACATTGCTCCGATAAGCGGACGGCGGGTGACGGATTCATATACCGCTTCTCCTGTCTTCACGTTTACCAGGAGATTGGAGCCGCCTTTCAGGAATACTTTCATTACGTCCGTTTTCGGGAAGTAATATTTGGTATAGTTGCCGCTTTCTCCCAATGGTTCCAGGAGGGTGAGCACTTTCTCCTTATTCATTCCTGCTTTATCCGGTAGCTTTTCTGCTATCTTATACTCTTTCCGTGTGATGGAGAAGTTCGGGTTAATTGTGTCACGGTGATTCATTACAATTCCGGAAATGGCATATATCAATACCATTCCGGAAAAGAAAATGATAAGTCACGATGTATGAGCCGACTCCACTTACGGATGTTACTACTCCACTTCATACGAGTTAGCTTCCATGAAATAGAAAGATAAATACTCTTTTCCTGTTTCTGCCTTGCGGTCGGCTATTTTTGCGCGGAAGTCTGCGATGCGGGCTTCAGGGCTGTTGGCTGTTTCGCCACGTGCTTTCTTTTCAGAGTCGCATCCGGCTTCACCGGTTCCGTGTTTCTCGGCAGCTTGTGCTTTGAGTTGCGCTTCCCAGTTCTGGAGGTAGGCTTCGTCAATGCGTTGTTCTTTCAGTGTTCCGGTAACACGGACGATGGAGTTCACACATTTAGGATCGAATGCTCCCAAAGTTCCCGCTTCTACACGGATCACTTGGGTATCGTCGCTACCCATCAGGAAGATTTTCTTTGCGCCATGTTTGCAGGTATGTGTGCAGACGCCTTCAATGGTCACTTCTTGTCCTGCAAGGTTTTCGGCATTGGCAAGGAGAGAGTCGATTTCCAAGGCGGAAGATGCAGACTGTTCTGTAGTCGCTTCTGATGCGCTTTTCTGTTGTTTGTTACCACATGAAGTTCCGATAAAAGTCATTGCCATGATGGCAATTGCGATTGTTAGCTTTTTTGTTTTCATTGTTCTTGCTTCGTTTTTATATAGTTTGTAATCTGTTTATCGTTTGTTTATAGCTTATCATAGTTCGCCTTACGGGCGAGGAATCTTAACCTTACTTGAGACTTTTAGTTTCCCGGTGTGAAACTGGTAGTTTCAAACCTTGAAACTGTTGGTTTCTCACCGAGAAACTAAAGGTTTCAAGGCATGAAACAAATATTAGTCTTTTAGTTGCCGGCTTGATCCCTTATGCAACGAACTTGCATACCGGCTTTAATGCTAACATAAGATAATGATAATCTGCCTTCCGGATACTTGGTTGCATTGATTGTACTCATTAATCCAAAGAACTGTATATTGGTTAGTAGGCCGCTGGTACTATTGTATATGGGTTTGTAGGCGGTCGAAGTCATGAGATAATTCATTGCCGGTTTTCCATGCCACGCAGCTTGAATCTTGGCGTCATCTGCTATTGCAGTTTTTTGGTAGCTGTCGGCGCCTGTAAGACTTGTTGCCATACGAACACCGGAGAATTGGTAATTGAATCCTGCATCCATCAGTGATGATATTTTGGCTCCATCATAAGCTGCATCATAAAAAAGAGCTTTATCACCATCAGCCGGTACCTTGCCGTCGGCATCATTCGTTGTTTTTCCTACCAGATTAAAGTACTCCAGACGTGTCGGTATGTGCCATCCTTTCGGGCAGATTCCTTGTGCTCCTTCAAAGGAGGTCAGATTACTATCAGTAATTTCTTTACCACCCAGTGCAGCCTGGAAATCATATAGATAACCTAATTCTTTTATGGCACTTTCTTTTGTTGTAGCTACGGTTGCACCGTCGGCTGTGATTTCATACGGATACCAAACATGGCTATCAGCAGTTGGATCACTTGAAGGAGTATACCCTTTCGGTAAATAAATAAGCGGTTCAGCCATCCATGTCGTACCGTTTGAGAGAGTTACAGTCTTATATTTTACATTATCATACAGGAAATAGTTCTGATCGAGATGTTCCTCGAAAGGAATCTCATTATCAGCTCCAATTTCACCCTCATCTGTCCAGTTTTCAATGTCACCACTAAGTTTGACTTCTATATCGTCAGGTAACACGCGAATGTTCACACTGTATTGTCCTCCTTGTGCCAAAGTGGTAGATGTGAGCTTCTGTGACAAGGTCTTGCCGTCAGATGTTGCTACTTCAAGCGTCAAGGCTACTGTTTGGGGAACGATAATGGCGCGGTATGTCTCATTCGCTTTAACGGCTTGTGCAACAATGCTTGTTGCGGAGGCGTTTGCATCAGCAGTCACTGTGAGAGCACTCAAATCAAGAGTTGCAGTCGGGATGGAACCTTTCAATGCGATAGACGAGATGTTAGCTTCTACTTCTTTTGTTACATTAATCACTAATTTAGTAAACATGTGTTTGAAGTTCATGCTTATAACGTTGGTAGTCGGAAGTACATCCGATTTCTTTGCTGCCATAAAATCTGACGCTCCATATCCACTAGTCTGATCGGTTTCAACAGTAAATGAAGCCGGAGTATTACCCTCTTTATAGGGATAATAGGCTACTATTTGCGATTTGTCATTTCCTTCCGGGTACCAGAGTAAATCGCCTGCAAATACTCCGTCATTGTATGTCATCTGTTTATTCTCTGCATATACGAAGTCACCGTTTTGGGTGATTGTAACACCGATTTTATCTCCGGTTTCAAAGTTAACTTCCGTAGCACGTGTAATAATGGGAGAGATAGTAATGCGACTGTTTGCAGGAGTCGTAGCTTCGTTCTCTTCCTGTTGGCAAGATACCAAAAGCGCTGCTGCGAAGATAAATGTCAAACTCTTTTTCATTGCTTAATAATTTAGTTTATTTATATTCATTGTTTTCAAAAAGTATATCCTAATTTGATAGTCTCGTTCCAACGGTTCGAACCATCTATATATTGCAGGTTGAAACCGTGCGTATAATTACCCTGTACTTCCGCATAAATTCCATAGTTGAAATGATAGCGCAATCCGAGATGAAATGTCGCTTGTGGGGCGGTTGCATATTCATTTTTCAGATTGTAATAATCAGTCAGCCGATAAGGCGGATCACCCGGTTCCGTATCTGTTGCCGTAGTCCTGTTTTTCTCGGTAAAGTTTCCTATGGCAAAGGATGCAGCCGCTTTCAGGTCGAGTTTCCCCAGATGAAATACGCTGGAGATATAAGTCTGGCTACAAATCATCTTTTCCGAAACCACATAAGGATACATCTGTGTGGTCAGTCGTCTGAATGTTGATATATTCGTTCCCAGGCGAAGTTCCGTGCGGGGACTAATCAATTCATATTCGGGATTAGCAGAGAAAACATCCTGCTCAAAAATACGATTGGAACCGTGTACGTGAGTGGTCGTTATCCCGTTCACAGTTTCTTTGGTTATCACATTTTCGTTGTTGACCAGATGTGACCATTGCAAGTTCAGTCGCAGAAAATGCTCTTTCTTTCCCTGTTTGAAATGATAACTCAAATGGGAGGTAATTCGGTGGGTTGGAAATTTAAACCAGATAGCATCTCTTTCACCGGCAGAACCTGAAGAATACGTGTATTCAGCATCTCCGTAAAATCCTTTCCATTGAAGTTGCAAGGCTCCCCCGTTCGACAATTCTTTGATGGGGAAACCGTTGACACCCGATTCACTAAGATGGATTCCACTCCCGTCCCATGCCTCGTAAGCTCCATACATAAGTCCTTTATCCAGAAAAGCATTGTAAGAGTTTTCGGCTGTACCGATGACTTCTGCTTTCACTGATTCACTGTTTTTACCGAGAATATAGGAAAAGCCGATCGCCATATCTCCCGAATGATACATGACGCTGGGGGCTATTTTCAAATCCAGTCGGTAATTGGTATGCCGCAAGTCCTTTCGTTTGGAATAGTTGGAAGCGGCAAAGTCTATCTTTCCTCCTAATCGCCAGTTGGGTGAAATATCAGTTGCAATACCACCCATGAAAGTGTAAGTTTGCAAGTCTTTACGTCCGGGTGTGAACTCCAGGAGGTCTACGGGATAAAATCCTGGGTGGATAAACATCGAACCGCTCATATCCTTGCCTGAAGTATGATCGAATGAGAACGAACCCGTCAGTGAATAACCTTTCAGATGAGTGATGGACTTTGCTACCGCTCCGGCACTCCATGCTTCTTTTGCTTCGTAATAGTTGCGGAAATCACCGTGGTTATTCTTTCCGTACAGTTCGGCATAGGAAGCAGAAATACTGTCCATCATGATACCTGTGACATTTGCCCCGGCATTCCAGGAGTTACGCCGTTCGATGATGTCATAAGTCTGTGCCGAAACTCCGGATGTCAGACATAGAATCCAAAGACCTGTTATATATATTTTCTTCATCTCACTCATGCAAAGATTGTTTTTCCCGTTCATAAAAATCGGTAGAAGAATTGTTTGTATCTACCAGTACTTCGTAACCCGCTTCCTGTGTCGCTTCTTCATCCACATGACGGTATAAACTGCGTCCGTTGTATGTGGCACTTTGAGTGACATATCCCGCATCGATGGATGGAGAAATACGCTTTTTATTGTTGGAGGAACCGCCATAATATATTTCCGTGCCATCAATCACCCAGTCGAGTGGTACCGCTATCACCTGATCCGTAGTGCTTCCCGGTTTTTGTATGACGCTTCCCTCTTTTAGAACGAAGTCCTGTATCGTGGTATCCTTGGCTTTAAAAATAACCGCGGCAGGAGAAAATATCGAGAATGAATAGGCGTTCGCCTGACCAGTCTTCAACACTACGTTCAGGTAATGATCCGGTGTGATCTGGTCGCCCGGAGCCGGATGATACTGTGTGTTCGGAAAATAAACATTATTATAGCATACAAAATATCCGGGTTTGTTCAGGTTGACAGATTGCGGATATTGTGCCGCATGGTCAACCGCTCCGTTGATGGCAATCACTGCATCTTCTCCCGGCTGAAGCGGGAACGTTTACCGGTACCGCCAAATTGCCAGATACACTGAACGATGGGAGCAAAGTCCTTGAAGATGGTTGCTCCGGTTGCTTCATCCTGTGTCACCCATACATTAGTGGCTTGTGAATTGTAAGGGTCGAGTGCTCCGAAGCATAAACTATCCAGATATTGCACTTCCGAGTCGTTATTATGCAGGATAATGTACTTGTCGGACTGATAATTTCCTTCCAGCGGTAACTTTGTGCATCCTCCGCAGTAAATCTCTTTAATAATGATCGTCCGGCCTTGGAATGAATGAGCGGGAGATTAAGAGACATGTCTCCGCTGGTTAGTTTGACATTATCAGCTAATCCGTTGAAAATATCCTTTCCGCCTTTGTTGCTGACTTGTACGCGGTATATACCTTTGGTCAAAGAGAATTGCGCCACTCCATTCTTGTCGGTTTTAGCCTTGTAAGAATTTCCACGGTCGACATCTTCAATCTTTACGGTCACTCCTTCCCGGAGATGATCCGTGTATCCGTCCGGATATACGGCAGTAACCTGCAGGCTGTGCAACTGGTTGTCATACGGATTCTCTTTATCGATATCTGTGCATCCCGCAAAGATGCCAGTCACTGTTAGTAATAATATGTAGATGAATTGTTTCATATAGTTAGAATTTGATACGGCAAGTAAGTCCATAATAGAAATCCGGGGTGAAGAGAGCGCTTACACCCGTTGCATGAGATTTTACATAAGGCCGTGAGTTGGTGAAATTAATCGCATTGAGAGAAAGAGATACATAGTCTCCAATCTCTTTGGTGATATTGATATTGGCAGAAAAATAAGGATCATATCCGTCTGCTGCAAATGTATAGGCATTGCCCGATTTGCGTATCAGGTAGGAGAATTCCGGATTCGCGGCTTCCGCTGATGTGAAAGGATGCATCTCATTATTCAGGTCGAGGTATGCTACCGGCCAGATAGCGGTATAAGAGTTACCGTCATAGATACTTCCCCCGGTTTGGGTATTACTGCTTTCGCTCACATTGAAAGCATATTCTTTTCCTTGATACTCGGAGATGTTCTGCGAACGCTTCACAAGCGAAGCTTCCAGTCGGCACGAGATAATCAGTCTGGCTTTCGGAATACGGGTGATGGCTGTGATATTGGCATCCAGCGAGTGGGTACGTTTGCCGTTGGCGGTAGTCGATAAGTTGTCGCCGTTGGCGTAGATACCTACATATTGGTAAGAACGATTGGCAAGACTGGTATGCGACCATCCATTCTGATAATAATACGATAAAGAGTTGTCGATGTATTTCGTATAAGTATAAGCGGCATCTACCCGGAATTGCGTGCGAATCGGGATAATTTCCGGGAAATCAACAATCATTTCCGCTCCGCGACGAATCACGTCCATTCCATTGTCGGGAGAAGTTGACTTTACAAAAGTCTGGTCGGTCACTTTGACATCCATAGGAGTCCAGTAACTGGATGCATTGTCGCGTATGTAAACCATCCCTGTCTGGTTATCTACATTGATTTGCGGGTTAGTCGGCATAGTGAATCCATCCGGCAATTGGAGCACATCATAGGAGAACGGAGTATAAGTACTTGCGTATTTATACGGCAGCTTGGTACGGTTGAAATAACCGACTAATGAAATTCTGGTACGGGCAATGTTGACGTCCAGACCGATTTCTGCGTTCTGATTCCGTTGCCAGCGTAGGTTTTCATTGTGCAATAACGTGTAGGGCTGACTATAATATATATAAGATGATTCAATCTTATTATAGGAAAAGCCGAAGGTCTGTATGTCCCGATATTCCTGTTTGGGATACAAGGTATAGAAAGAGGGAAGTTTTTCGGTAATTCCCCAACCGCCACGGATAGCGATATGTTCGTTCAACTGCCATCTGGCATTGAAACGTGGTGAAAGAGTATTCAGGTTCTTATATTTCGTTCCCTTGATAAACAAATGTTCCCAACGTACCCCTGCCATCAGTCTAAGCATGGTATTTCCCACAGGAAATGACAGACTTCTTCTGCATAAAGCGAAACATTATGCATATATGGATAAGTAGTGTAAGGACGGGGACGATAACCGTTTGGAGCCAATGATGGGTCTTTGTAATATTCTCCTTCACCCACATTGCCTGTTGCTTTCCATTGAACACCCGCTTTCAGGTTGCTGTTTACAGTCTTAAATCGTCTGTTCCATTCATATTTTAACGATGCGGCATAATCCAGTTCTTTGGAGTCGATGATTTGGTCGGCAAAGTAAGTATATGGCAGTTTGTTTGCCATAAAATATCCTTCCTCTGTGGCATGAACAGCCGGTTGCTCCGATGCATAGGAGTAGAACGTATGCGCGTGGGAGTTGTTATCATTGTAGTATATTGATGCGTCGAACTTAAGGTTGGTTATCCACGATTTGTTGAGCAGCCAGGCCAGTGAAGTGTTTGTCCGGAATACGTTATCTCTCACTTTGTTGTATTCTCCCGAATAGGCATCAGGATCATCTTTGGTATTCATTCCTCCGATATTGCCTGTAACACCGATGTCGAATCTCAATACGTTGCGGAACGTGTTGCTATATCCGGCAGAGAATCCTCTTCTTGTATAAGAAGAATAGGGAGATACCAACTTTTGAGTAGCCTTGGTCCACTCACCGTTTATGTTGATGACACCTTTATTGTTTCCTAAATCCAATCCTTTAGCAAATGAAACCTGTTCGGTGCGAGGATTGATAGACAGCAATATGTTCCAGGGTGTTTTCCCTTTCCGGGTGTGAATCTTGACCATACCACTATTCAAGTCTCCATATTCTGCCGAAGGCACTCCGGTGATGACTTCCACCGATTCAATATCTGCAACAGTGATATTCCGGGTATCCACTCCGCTCATATTGCCAAACGAACCATTGTTTCCAATACGAACCCCATCCACTTCTACGGCTGTTCCAAATGCGGCATTACCGGCTGTTGACCCTCCGTCGCGTAATGAGAAGATATTATTGGTGGTAAGATCCGGCACTTTAGTTTTTCCTCCCGGAAGGAGAGCGGAGATATCGCTCACGTTGGACACCTGTAGATGTTCCAATGCATGATTTCCGATAGTGAGCGTCGTGTTTAATTCATTTTTGGGTGCTTGTGCAGTGACGACTACATCATCCAGTGCAAGTGTATTTTCTTTGAGTATGATAGGAAGGTTATTGATATTGCTGCGTACATTTACGGGATTTGTTGCCGGTACATAACCAAGAAAAGAAACCTCCAGATTATATTTTCCCTCCTGTACTCCTTGTATCGTAAATTCTCCTTTCTGATTGGATACGGCCCACAAATAGGTACCTTTAATGAGGATAGAAGCACCAGGCAAAGGGGAATTCGTTTTTGCCTCGGTCACACGTCCCGAGATTGTATAGATGTTTGAATTAGCTGCGGCCTCAAATAAATTGAAAAATAGTAGCCCCCAGAATGCTATATTAAAAAGACAATATTTCATAGATAAGTTTTGCGCAAAATTCGATAAAAAGTGACTTTCTATCAATCACTATAAATAGTTATTTTGGTAAATGCTGATACCTATAACTAGTGACTTCTTACCTACGAATAGGTATTTTCTCTCTAATTACGGCTTGGAGAATAAAAAACCGGCTTGCATTGTGATCACTATCACATTGCAAACCGGCTGATTTATTGGGCTTATCTATAGTTGTCCGGATATTATATCCAGTCTGTTATATTAGATATTTTTTACTTTAATCAAATATTCGGCAATCTGAACAGCATTCAGGGCAGCCCCTTTCTTAATCTGGTCACCTACAATCCAGAAAGTCAATCCGTTTTCGTTTGTCAGGTCTTTGCGGATACGGCCTACGTATACCGGATCTTTACCTGCCAGGAACAACGGCATCGGGTATTCTTTTTCGGCAGGATTGTCCTGCAGAACCAGACCTTCACCGTTAGCGAATGCTTCACGAGCCTCTTCTACGGAAATCGGACGTTCAGTTTCTACCCAAATACTTTCAGAGTGAGCACGTAATGCAGGAACACGTACGCAAGTTGCGCTAACTTTTACGTCAGAATGCATGATCTTGCGTGTTTCATTATACATCTTCATCTCTTCTTTCGTATAACCGTTTTCTGTAAACACGTCGATCTGCGGAATCAGGTTGAAAGCCAACTGATAGGCAAACTTCTCTACAGTCACAGGTTCGTTTGCCAATACCTGACGATATTGTTCGTACAATTCGTCCATGGCAGCGGCACCCGCACCACTTGCTGCCTGATAGGTAGACACGTGCACAGTTTTATATGAGAAAGCTTTTCGATGGCTTTCAGTGCAACTACCATCTGGATAGTCGTACAATTCGGGTTGGCGATAACGCCGCGCGGACGTTCCAATGCATCCTCTGCATTTACTTCAGGCACCACCAAAGGCACATCGGCATCCATACGGAAAGCGCTGGAGTTGTCGATCATCACAGCACCATACTTGGTAATTGTTTTCTCGAACTCCTTAGATGTTCCTGCACCGGCAGAAGTGAAAGCAATGTCTACCCCTTTAAAGTCATCGTTGTGTTGTAAGAGTTTCACCTCGATCTGTTTACCGCGGAAAGTATATGTTGTTCCGGCACTACGTTTAGAACCGAACAAAACTAACTCGTCCATCGGGAAGTTTCTCTCATCGAGCACGCGCAGGAACTCTTGTCCTACGGCTCCGCTTACGCCAACAATAGCTACTTTCATCTTTTTCTTTTGTTAAATTGTGAATATTGAATTTCTCTCCTTATCCTGTCGAATAGAAAAGATTTGGCTGCAAAATTATAACAATTTAGCATATAAACATCGATTTTGAGAGAAATATTTCAGTTTTTCGGCGGATTACTCATGCTTCCGTATAGTTGGACGTGGTTATTGGAGTGAAATGACCATTAGACATTCATTGGATTCTGCAAACTTTTTTGTTCCTTTGCAGAAAATTCCTAAAAAACACAGCCTATGAACCTGTTTGATCTCAATTTAACGCTGCCGATTTCTGATCCGACCTGGGTGTTCTTTTTGGTACTAATTATCATTCTTTTTGCTCCGATGATTTTGGGGCGTCTCCATATACCTCATATTATAGGCATGATTCTGGCGGGTGTGCTGATTGGCGAACACGGCTTTCATGTGCTCGACCGCGACAGTAGTTTTGAACTGTTTGGTAAAGTAGGACTCTATTACATCATGTTCCTTGCCGGTCTTGAGATGGATATGGAGGACTTTAAGAAGAACCGGACAAAAAGTTTCGTGTTCGGCTGGCTCACTTTTCTGATTCCTATGGCGTTGGGAATATGGAGTAGTATGAGTATGCTGGGATATGGTTTTCTCACGGCGGTGCTGTTGGCAAGTATGTATGCTTCCCATACCTTAATTGCTTATCCTATTATTAGCCGTTACGGATTGTCTCGTTTGCGCAGTGTCAATATCACCATTGGTGGTACTGCTGTCACCGTCACCCTTGCTTTGATTATTCTTGCCGTCATAGGAGGCATGTTTAAGGGGACTGTCGATGGCTGGTTCTGGGTATTTCTTGTGGCAAAAGTGGCTTTCCTCGGATTCCTGATTGTATTCTTTTCCCCCGTATCGGACGCTGGTTCTTCCGGAAGTACGATGACAGCGTGATGCAGTTTGTGTTTGTGCTGGCGATGGTTTTCCTCGGAGGAGGATTGATGGAATTTGTAGGAATGGAAGGAATCTTAGGAGCTTTCCTGGCGGGCTTGGTATTGAATCGCCTGATTCCTCATGTATCTCCTTTGATGAACCGGTTGGAATTTGTGGGAAATGCACTGTTTATTCCCTATTTTCTGATTGGTGTCGGAATGATTATTGATGTAAGAAGCCTGTTTACCGGAGGTGAAGCATTGAAAGTGGCTATTGTGATGACAGTGGTGGCAACCTTTAGTAAATGGCTGGCTGCCTGGATCACACAAAAGATCTATCGGATGCAGTCGAATGAACGGAGCATGATATTCGGTTTAAGTAATGCACAGGCCGCAGCTACACTGGCAGCAGTGTTGATCGGTCATGAAATCATTATGGAGAATGGAGAACGGTTGCTGAATGATGATGTATTGAACGGTACGGTAGTGATGATACTTTTCACTTGTGTCATCAGTTCTTTGGTAACCGAACGTTCGGCACGTCGTTTTGCTTTGGATGAGAATGTGCAGGCGGAAGAAGAAGCTAAAAAAGTAAATACGGAACAAATCTTGATTCCGGTGGCTAACCCGGAGACGATTGAAGATTTGATTAATCTGGCTTTAGTAATAAAGGATGCCAAGCAGAAAAATGCATTGGTGGCATTGAACGTTATCAATGACAATAACAGTTCGGAGAAGAAAGAGCAGCAGGGTAAACGTAATCTGGAGAAGGCGGCTATGATTGCCGCTGCTGCCGATGTGCCTGTTACGATGGTGAGTCGCTATGACTTGAATATTGCTTCGGGGATTATCCATACAATCAAGGAGTATGAAGCTACGGATATTGTGATCGGTCTGCACCGGAAAGCAAATATTGTCGACTCTTTCTTCGGACATCTGGCCGAAAGTCTGTTGAAAGGTACGCATCGTGAAGTGATGATTGCCAAATTCCTGATGCCTGTTAATACCCTGCGTCGAATCAATATTGCCGTTCCGCCAAAGGCCGAATATGAGTCGGGATTCTCTAAATGGGTGGAACACTTCTGCCGTATGGGAAGTATCCTGGGCTGTCGGGTGCATTTTTTGCCAATGAACGTACATTGATGCGTGTTCAGCAACTTGTGAAAAAGCGACATGCAGGTACTCCGACGGAATTCTCCATATTGGAGGAGTGGAGGATCTCTTGCTGTTGACAGGCAGGTGAATTATGACCATTTATTGGTAGTTATCTCTGCCCGTCGCGGCTCTATCTCTTATGATCCCTCTTTTGAGCGTCTCCCGGCACAATTAGGAAAATATTTCTCTAATAATAGTTTGATAATCCTGTATCCCGACCAGTTTGGCGAACCACAGGAAATTGTGTCATTCTCCGATCCTCGTGGACATAATGAGTCTCAACATTATGAGAAGGTCGGCAAATGGTTCTATAAATGGTTAAAGAAAAACTAATGGAAAGATACGACTGGCAACAGAGAACGGAACTCCTGTTAGGGGAGGAAAAGATGGAACGCATCCGGAACGCGCACGTATTGGTCGTGGGACTGGGTGGAGTAGGTGCTTATGCCGCGAGATGATTTGCCGTGCAGGTGTCGGGCGGATGACGATTGTAGATGCCGATACAGTGCAGCCTACTAATATGAATCGTCAGTTGCCGGCCATGCATTCCACGCTGGGGAGGACGAAGTGGAAGTGTTGGCAGCCCGTTATAAAGATATAAATCCGGTGATTGAGCTGACTGTCCTTCCTGTTTACCTGAAGGATGAAAATATACCGGAACTGCTGGATGCCGATAAATATGATTTTATAGTAGATGCTATTGATACGATCAGTCCGAAATGCTTTCTGATTTATGAAGCGATGAAACGTCGTATAAAGATAGTTTCCAGTATGGGAGCAGGGGCGAAGAGTGACATTACTCAGGTTCGTTTTGCCGATCTTTGGGAGACGTATCATTGTGGTTTGAGTAAGGCTGTGCGAAAGCGTTTGCAGAAGATGGGAATGAAACGGAAACTTCCGGTGGTATTCAGTACGGAGCAAGCCGATCCGAAAGCGGTATTGCTGACGGAGGATGAACAGAATAAGAAATCGACATGTGGAACAGTTAGTTATATGCCGGCCGTGTTTGGGTGTTATCTGGCTGAATATGTCATTAAACGATTATAAGGCTATTATGATAAAACTAGAAGGGATTACGAAGAGTTTCGGCTCATTACAGGTGTTGAAAGGCATTGATCTGGAAATCAACAAAGGAGAAATTGTTAGTATTGTAGGCCCGAGCGGTGCGGGTAAAACTACGTTATTGCAGATAATGGGCACTTTAGATGAACCGGACGCAGGTGTGGTACAGATTGACGGAACAGTGGTGAGTCGGATGAAGGAGAAAGAACTATCTGCATTTCGTAATAAGAATATTGGTTTTGTTTTCCAGTTTCACCAACTACTGCCGGAGTTCACGGCATTGGAAAATGTGATGATTCCCGCTTTAATCGCCGGGGTATCTTCGAAGGAGGCGCACGAACGCGCTATGAAGATTCTGGATTTTATGGGACTGGTTGACAGGGCTTCTCATAAACCGAATGAATTGTCGGGAGGCGAGAAACAACGGGTGGCGGTAGCGAGGGCTTTAATCAACGATCCGGCAGTTATTCTGGCAGACGAACCATCCGGTAGTCTGGATACACATAATAAAGAAGATTTACATCAACTGTTCTTCGATTTGAGAGACCGGCTGGGGCAGACTTTTGTCATTGTGACGCATGACGAGGGGCTTGCCAAAATTACGGACCGGACCGTTCATATAGTGGATGGTATGATTAAAAAAGATTAATTAGAGAACCTAATTTCTAAAAATGTATACCAAAAAGGTAGAGCCTTGCAAGTGTTCTATCTTTTAGCTATATATTTATAGTCGCTTCTCTACGGAAGTCTGTGAAGATGATAGTAGAGTGTTTGTTTTGTTTGTGTGTGATGCATTCTTGTCTGGTGTGATAGGAATGCATCTTTTTATTAATTATAACAAAAGTAGGGCTCTAGCGTTCAAGATCAATAGGAGTGAACTCCTCATAGAGAGATAATTGCTTCAGACTTTTTAAGAATCCTTTCTTTTTCCGATATTCTATGATAACCTTTGCTTGGTAGTAGTTTATGTATGGATGATGCATCATTCGTTCCATACCGGCTTTATTTAAATTGATGCGGCGTGTCTGATGGGTGTCAATGGAAAACCACGGACGGAGTTTCTCTGCCTTTAGATGAATCTCCTGTAACTGCTCTATTCGGAAAAAGCCTCCCAGCCGTTCGCGGTAATTCACAATCATCCGGGCAATGCTGCTTCCGATTCCCGGAATCTTCTTCAGTTCGGTGGTATCTGCGGAGTTGAGGCTGATGATAGTTCCCGGGAGATATTTCAGAAGGGTGTCCCGTTGTATGCTTGGTGTGGTTAACAATCGTACCGTGTCTTTATTTGTCGAACTGAAATCTTCTGTAATTTGTATATAAGGACGAAGAGTCTGGTATTGTTCTTCCGTGAGTCCATATATCTTTCGGAAATCTTCCGGGTGGCGGAATTTACCTTGTTTATAGCGATAGTGCAGGATATTCTTTATCATCCAGGATGGTAACCCAAGCGAAAGAAAAGTAGTAGAGTCTGCGATGTTCGGATCGAACACCGCAAGTTTGATTTCCCTTTGAGGGGATGATTGAAAAGAATGACCGGACTTTTGGTGAGGTTGGGTTTCCCGGAGGGAGGAAATAAAGTCGTTGTATTCCTTATCGAACTTCTCGTTCTCTCTGCAGTCGGTATCTTCAGCGTGTGTGAAAAAGGAGAAGAGTTTAGGGGCGGCATATACTCCTAAAATAAGAACGACAAGGACGATAATGCCTTGTCGTTCAGTTTTAGTATAATAAAGGAAGTCTTTCCACATTATAGCTTGATTAATCCCAGTTCATTGATAAATATCAGTGAGATGGCGATTGGTGCCATATATTTTAATATAAAGATAATGAGTTTGTATACCGGTACCTTTAATGAACCGTCATTGGTAATCTCCGACCATACAATCTTCTTGTCCAGATACCATCCGGTAAAGAGGGAGATGCACAATCCGCCCAGTGGTAACATGATTTTAGCTGTTACAAAATCGAAGAGGTCGAACATGCCCAGTCCGAAAACGGTAAATCCTTTCATGACTCCCAGTGATAATGAACAGAATATTCCGAGGAAGACACAACCGCCGGTGACTAACCTTGCTGCTTTTCCACGGGAGAGGTTGAACTCCTCATGTAAATAAGCGGTTACTACTTCGTGCAAGGAAATAGTAGAAGTTAAAGCAGCCATTGCCAACAACGCGTAGAACATGACAGAGAATATATATGCCAGTATGGGAACTCCGCTAAATGCCTGTTGGAATACATTAGGCAGGGTGATAAAGATCAGACTCGGACCAGAATCAGGTTGTATGCCTACGGAAAAAGCTGCCGGGAAAATGATAAATCCGGCTAGTATCGCCACAAAGGTATCAATGATTCCTACGCTGAAAGCTGTTTTAGTCAGGTTGGTTTCTTTGCTGAAATAGGAGGCGTACGTGCAAAGGCATCCCATTCCCAAACTCAATGAGAAGAACGCCTGTCCCATGGCACTCAAAAATACATTTCCGTCCACTTTGCTAAAGTCGGGCTTGAGCAGGAATTCGATACCTGCACCGGCTCCCGGCAGAGTGACCGAGCAAACAACCAGTATGAGGATAATGATAAACAGGGTAGGCATCATGATCTTGGAGGACTTTTCGATTCCTTTTTCTACCCCTTTCACAATGATGAAATGAGTAATCAACAAGAATGCCACCAACCATACAACCGGTCTCCATGGGCTGCTGGAGAATTGTTGAAAAGAGGATATGAACTCTCCGGAGGTTTTTCCGGCAAAGCCATTAGTAGCAGCTTCAAAAATATATTCGAGTGTCCATCCTGCTACTACAGCATAATAACTAAGTATCAGGAAGCCTGCCAATACTCCCATGCGTCCTACCCAACGCCAATGTGTTCCAGGTGCTAATTTCTGATATGCTCTAGCTGTGTTAGCTCTCGAACGGCGTCCTATCAGGAACTCGGCAATCATAATAGGCAATCCCAGAAGAAGAATGCAGCCTAAATAGATCAATATAAAAGCAGCGCCTCCATGGTTTCCTGTTTCATAGGGAAACCTCCATATATTACCCAATCCGACTGCAGAGCCGGCAGAAGCGAGTATGACTCCTAATTTACTGCCGAAGTTTGCTCTATCATTTTTTGCCATAAATCTTGTTTTATCTTACAAATCGTTATAAAATATACGTATTAGAGCACAAATATAGAAAATGATACTTATATTTGCACGAAAATTGTAATATTATTTAGATATGCTATCTTATATTAAGAAATATCCGATCTCGCTTTTTATCATTCTGACAGTGATTTATCTGTCGTTCTTTAAACCGCCTAAGACGGATTTAGATGAAATTCCCAACCTCGACAAACTGGTTCATGTTTGTATGTATTTTGGTATGTCGGGAATGTTGTGGCTGGAATTTTTGCGTGCACATCGCAGGGACAATGCTCCGATATGGCATGCATGGGTAGGCGCATTCCTTTGCCCTATACTTTTTAGTGGTTGTGTGGAATTGTTGCAGGAATATTGTACTACTTACCGGGGTGGAGACTGGTTGGATTTTGCGGCCAATACAACAGGGGCGGTTCTGGCTAGTTTAGTGGCCTATTATGTCGTACGACCGAGGATGAAAATAAATAAGCAGTAAAAGGCAACCTATGAACAACAACGGTGAATGATAAACGGTGAACGGTGAATAATGGTTGACTATATCATATCCATTATTCACCGTTTACCGTTCACCGTTTATCATTCCGGCTTTATAGAAATTCTACCGTTGAACTAAGTTTGATTCCATTGGAACCTTTAATGAGAATAGTATATCCTTTGGGTTTATCTTCTTGCAAATCCTTTATAACTTCCTGCACATTTGCATAAGTTTTAAAAGAATGTTCACTTGCGGCAAACTGTTCTCCCACGAGCCATACTTTCTCAAAATTACTTTCTTTGATGTAGTCAACGATTTTCTGGTGTTCGGCCGGGCTATCAGCACCCAGTTCGCGCATATCTCCTAATATGAGCATCTTGTGGGGAACTGTCATATTCCGGAAGTTTTGCAAGGCAGCCATCATGCTGGTTGGGTTTGCGTTATATGCGTCGATGATAAGCGTGTTATTTTCTGTCTTTTTAAGTTGGGAACGGTTGTTCTGTGGCGTATACTCTGCCAGAGCTTTATCGATCTTCTTTGTTTCCACTCCGAAGAAACGTCCGATAGTGATTGCAGCCAGGGCATTGGGGAAATTATATTCTCCGATCAATTGTGTACAGACTTGATGGGCTTCACCGTCTTTACCGGCTTTCCATTCGAAAGCAAGATAAGGCGAATTGCCGGTAATCCGGCCATTGACATAGAGATCATCTTCTGTTCCATAAGAAATCAGGTTCAGTCCCTGTGAGATATTCATCAAATAGGGGTTATCGTGATGGATAAAGGTGATGGCATCTTTCTTGCGGAGGAAATCATAAAGCTCTCCTTTGGTCTTGATAACTCCTTCGAAAGAACCGAATCCCTCCAGATGAGCTTTGCTACGTTAGTGATAATACCATAATCCGGTTCGGCTATTTCGCAAAGAAACTTGATTTCCCCCGGATGGTTGGCGCCCATCTCAATGACGGCAAGGTCATGTTCCGGTTTTAACCGTAGCAGGGTAGTCGGTACGCCGATGTGGTTGTTGAGATTACCTAAAGTATAGAGTACATTGTGGGCTTGGCAGAGAACGCTGGAAATTAACTCTTTGGTGGTTGTCTTCCCATTAGTGCCCGTAATGCCGATCACTCGCGTTCCGAGTTGGCGGCGATGATAGTTGGCAAGCTGCTGCATGGTTTGCAGGCAGTCGTCTACAAGTATATATCGTTGATCGTCTTCTACGGCATACTGTATTTCATCGATAATGGCAAACGCGCATCCGGAGTCCAGTGCTAATTTGGCAAATGCATTACCGTTGAACGACTCACCTTTCAAGGCGATAAACAAAGAACCGTCCGGACAGTTCCGGCTATCAGTAGTTACTGATTGGCAATCCAGAAAAATCTGGTAAAGAGCAGAAAGTTTCATAACCTGATCTTTTATTTAAAACGTTGCAAAGATAGGCTATTCTTTCGGATTTGATGGGAGTTCGGGCAGTTTTTTGCTTAGGCATATATCAAAGGAAGAGTCAGGATCATCCGGCATCCTTCTGTGTAAGAAGTGTCGATTCGGAGGCTGCCTCCTAACTTTTCGGCAATACTCCGGCATATCGGAAGTCCGAGCCGGTGCCTGCGTGAAAGAGTTCATTTTGTAGAAACGTTCAAATACTGCTTCCTGTTGGTCTTTCGGGATGCCTGTTCCTGTATCGGTCACACTGATTTCAATTTTCTTTTCAGCTTCCAATACGGAATAAACGATGCGAATACTGCCATGAGTCGTAAATTTAGCGGCATTATGTGCCAGGTTGTTCAATACTTGTGATATACGTTCCGAATTACTGCGTATGAGCAGGCTTTCTCTTTCAGGTTCGAATAAAACCTCCACATCTTTCTGCGTGTTATCTTTGGCAACTTCAGATGCAAGTTGACAGATCGCATGAAGGTCTGTTTCGGCGTCAGTGGGCAGTTGTTCATATTGATCCAGTTCGGACAGCGTGAGCACATCAGTCACCAGTCGAAGCAAGTCGTTGCTGTTACTTTTGATGATATTGACAAACTCCTGTGTTTCCGGACTATTGCTGTAATGGTCGCTTAATACTTGCGAGAAGCCTACGATAGAGTTGAGCGGTGTGCGGATTTCGTGCGTCATGCTTTGGATAAACGTTGTTTTCATCCGGCTGCTTGCTTCCGCTATATCTTTGGCTTTACGCAATTCTTCCCTCGATACCATAAGTTCTTCATTCCTTGTTTTAAGTTCGGCTTCCGAAACTTTCAGTTTGCGTTTCAGGAAATTTTCTCTATAAAGGAATATGAATAAGATACCTAATAAAATAATCAATGAAATAATCAAGGTTGTTTTATTATGCAACTCCTTCTCTTGTGCTTGAAGCATGAGTTCTTTCTTTTCGGCATTGAGCTTTTCTACATTTAATAAGGTGGCGAATTCGCTGCTGGACACTTGTTCATTGGCTATTTTCAAAGAGTCATCCGTGTTGATGTACATTTGCAGATATTTGACCGCCAGGTTCATATTTCCCATCTTTTGGTAGATTTCTCCCTGTGTGCGGTAATGGATGCTGCTAAGTATGCTTTCGCTTAAACGACGTTCTTCTTTTTCCTGCATCTTTGCGGCTTCCAGCGCTTTCTGATATTGTTTGGTCTGCTGGTAGTATAAACATTCTATATTATACAGTCTCTTTTTGATAGACTCCAGTCTTTTGTCCTGTTCAAATGCCGCCTGACACTCCTTCAGTAATTTTTCGGCAGCTTGAAAGTCGCCGAACTTGCTGTAGTAGTTTACAAATTCCAACTTGGCAGATATTTGTTGCGTAGAGGAATTGGCAGTCGCAATGGCTTTTTCCACAGCAGCTAATGCTTCTTTTTGCTTTTTCTGGTTGATGTAATAGTTGGCTATCTGGGCATAGGTCTGGGAGATGTTGTAGTTTTCGATCTTGTATTTTTCAGTCAGTTCGATTTCTTTCAATCGCCACTCGAACGCCATTGAATCGAATCTTTTGATGGTGTAGATTTGCGACATGATGTTATAGCAACGGGAGAGGCCGGTCTTATCATCCTCTTCTTGAGCTTCTTTTAACATGTTTTGCACTTCATAAAGTGCTATGTTTGTTCTGCTTGTTTTTAGGTAATAGGTGATTAATCTGTTCGCCCATGCGAAGTAATAGTATTTAGGCTGATGAGTGGCCTTGGCGAATTCTTTTACTTTGTTGGTATAGTGGATTACGCTGTCTTCATTGGTTCCCTGGAAATAATAATAATCCAGTTGAGTGGCTATGGCTACTGCCTGCATTCGTTCGTCCTGCCGTTCGCCAGCCATTCGGAATAAAGTGTCGGACATATTAAGTACAACAGGCTCTAGTAAGTATTCTTGACAACGTTGATAATATTCATAGAGAGTAGAGTCAACATTGAAGGTTTCAGCCTCTTTTTGAGCTTTAGCAGTAGTGGTAAAGAACAAAATGAGGAAAAGAAATCCTACGCGAAATAGGGTTAATCGGCTCATGGTATGAATTTTTCGGGTTCTTCTATAGTTTGCAAATATACGTTTATTTCTTCTTTTTAGTACGAATACTTGCTTTTTTTATCTACATTTGTAGGCGATCTAAAAGGAATGTTGTCAATGATGAAACCTATATCTCCTATTTATATAAATGTAAAAGGGCGGTTGCTCGATCTTGCTACTCCGCAGGTGATGGGAATTTTAAATGTTACTCCCGATTCTTTTTATTCCGGCAGCCGGATGCAGACTGAAGAAGACATTGCTGCCCGGGCCCGGCAGATACTTGATGAAGGTGCTTCAATAATTGATATAGGAGCCTATTCTTCACGCCGAATGCCGAACATATTTCTGCTGAAGAAGAGATGCGAAGACTGCGCACCGGTTTGGAGATTCTGAACCGTAATCATCCCGAAGCCATTATTTCCGTTGATACTTTCCGGGCTGATGTGGCGGAAGAATGTGTGAAAGAATATGGAGTGGCTATTATTAATGACATAGCTGCCGGTGAAATGGATCACCGGATGTTTCAGACAGTAGCCGACTTGGGAGTACCCTATATTATGATGCATATGAAGGGAACCCCCCAAAGTATGCAGAAAGAACCGTCTTATGATAACCTGATTAAAGACGTTTTCCTGTATTTCGCTCGTAAAGTGCAGCAACTTCGCGACTTGGGAGTGAAAGATATCATTCTCGATCCGGGATTCGGATTCGGAAAAACATTGGAGCATAATTATGAACTGATGGCGCATCTGGAAGAGTTCCACATATTCGAACTTCCCGTTTTAGTGGGAGTTTCACGGAAATCAATGATTTATAAATTATTGGGAGGAACCCCACAAGATTCATTAAACGGGACAACCGTATTGGACACTGTTGCGTTAATGAAAGGAGCGCACATCCTGCGTGTACATGATGTGCGTGAGGCGGTGGAAGCTGTCCGGATCACAGAGAAATTAAAAATAGAGAGTGGATATGACAAATAAGAGGAGGGTGCATGTTTTTTGAGTTTGGTATAAAAGATTTTATCGATATCCTGCTGGTAGCTTTTGTTTTGTACTATACCTACAAACTGATGAAAGCTTCCGGCTCCATCAAGTATTCACCGGAATTTTGGTTTTTATTCTGATTTGGCTGGTGGTGACACAAGTGCTGGAGATGAAACTGTTGGGTTCTATTTTCGACACATTGATGAATGTGGGTGTAATAGCGTTGATTGTGCTTTTTCAGGATGAGATACGCCGTTTTCTTTTGACTTTGGGATCTCATCGGCATGTCAGTGCATTGGCCCGTCTCTTTAGCGGATCGAAGAAAGAATCGTTGAAGCACGATGATATCATGCCCGTGGTAATGGCTTGTTTGAGCATGGGGAAACAAAAAGTCGGCGCATTGATTGTCATTGAGCATAATACTCCTTTAGATGAGGTCGTTCGTACGGGCGAATTGATTGATGCGGCAATCAATCAGCGTTTAATCGAGAATATCTTTTTCAAGAATAGCCCGTTGCACGATGGCGCAATGGTAATCAGCAAAAAACGTATCAAGCGGCGGGATGTATCCTTCCTGTTTCCCATGATTTGAATATACCGAAGGAACTTGGCTTGCGGCATCGCGCAGCGATGGGAATCTCTCAACAGTCGGACGCACATGCCATTATTGTTTCAGAGGAAACGGGCGCTATCTCCGTAGCCTATCGCGGACAATTCTACCTCCGCCTGAATGCGGAAGAACTGGAAAGTCTATTGACAAAAGAAAACTGATTTTATTGTAATCACATACCGGACAAATGGTCGGAAGATGAGCATGGTAAAATGCCTCTCATCTTCGACCATTGTTGTTTTATCTGCTATTTGGCGCTATTTTGCTTTATTTCCAACCCTTTTTGAATGATAATTATGCCCTCCTTTTTAGGTGAATCGCCTACCTTTGCCGTATACTATTAAAATTCTATTTTTGAATAAACCATGAAAAACAGATTGATTGCTTTACTGGTACTTTTTACAGTTATTTTCTTTAGTACTGCACAGGCGCAAACTACTGCACGGAAGTTTGAGGCAGGCAAGAACACATTCTTGCTGGATGGAAAACCGTTTGTGGTGAAGGCTGCCGAGTTGCATTACACCCGCATCCCGCAAGCTTATTGGGAGCATCGCATTGAGATGTGCAAGGCATTAGGCATGAATACTATTTGTATTTATATTTTCTGGAATATCCATGAACAGGAAGAAGGAAAGTTCGATTTTCCGGTCAGAATGATATTGCAGCTTTCTGCCGTGCGGCACAGAAACACGGTATGTATGTCATTGTCCGTCCTGGTCCGTATGTATGTGCGGAGTGGGAGATGGGGGGACTTCCCTGGTGGCTGTTGAAGAAAAAAGATATAGCCTTGCGTACGCTCGATCCTATTATATGGAACGGGTAGGCATCTTTATGAAAGAGGTCGGTAAGCAACTGGCTCCGCTGCAAGTGAATAAAGGGGGAAATATCATCATGGTACAGGTAGAGAATGAATACGGTTCTTATGGAATCGACAAACCTTATGTCTCTGCCGTGCGCGACCTGGTTCGTGAATCCGGTTTTACCGATGTACCTCTGTTTCAATGTGACTGGAGCAGTAACTTCACCAATAACGCGCTCGATGACCTGATTTGGACGGTGAACTTTGGAACAGGTGCCAATATCGACCAGCAATTTAAAAAACTCAAAGAACTTCGTCCTGAAACTCCGTTGATGTGTAGCGAGTTCTGGAGCGGATGGTTCGACCACTGGGGACGCAAACATGAGACACGTCCTGCAAAAGATATGGTACAGGGCATCAAGGATATGCTCGACCGGAACATCTCTTTCAGTCTGTATATGACTCACGGAGGAACGACTTTCGGACATTGGGGAGGTGCAAACAACCCGGCTTATTCCGCCATGTGCAGCTCATACGATTATGATGCTCCGATTAGCGAACCCGGATGGACGACCGATAAGTTTTTCTTGCTTCGTGACTTGTTGAAAAACTATCTTCCGGCAGGTGAGACGTTGCCGCAGTGCCCGCAGCTCTGCCTGTTATTGAAATCCCCGAGTTTCACTTCCATAAAGTGGCTCCGCTTTTCTCAAATCTGCCGGAGGCAAAACAAACGGTGGATATTCAACCGATGGAACAATTCAACCAGGATGGGGAACGATTCTGTATCGTACCACATTGCCCGAAACGACTCTTGCAGGCACCACTTTGAAAATTACGGAAGTGCACGACTGGGCGCAGATATATGCCGACGGTAAACTGCTGGCACGCTTGGACCGTCGTAAGGGAGAATTTACAACGACCCTGCCCGCGCTGAAAAAAGGCACACAACTGGATATTCTTGTGGAAGCAATGGGACGTGTTAACTTTGACAAATCCATCCACGACCGCAAAGGGATCACCGAAAAGGTGGAACTTATTTCGGGTAACCAGACTAAGGAATTGAAAAACTGGACTGTATATAACTTCCCGGTAGATTATTCCTTTATAAAAGATAAGAAATATAGCGATACAAAGATATTACCGACTATGCCTGCCTATTATAAGAGCACCTTTACACTGGATAAAGTAGGAGATACTTTCCTGGATATGAGTACATGGGGAAAAGGTATGGTCTGGGTGAACGGTCATGCAATGGGGCGTTTCTGGGAAATCGGTCCGCAGCAGACTCTCTTTATGCCGGGGTGCTGGCTGAAAGAAGGAGAGAATGAAATCCTCGTTCTGGATTTGAAAGGTCCTACCCGGGCTTCCATCAAAGGTTTGAAGAAACCAATTCTCGATGTGCTTCGTGAAAAAGCTCCCGAAACACACCGCAAGGATGGAGAAAAACTGAAACTGACGGGTGAGAAAGTGGACCATGAAGGAGCTTTCACTCCGGGTAACGGCTGGCAGGAAGTGCGATTTGCCACTCCGGTGAAAGGACGTTATTTCTGTCTGGAAGCACTTTCTCCACAAGCAAATGATAACATCGCAGCGATAGCAGAGTTTGATGTCCTGGGAGCTGATGGTAAACCGGTATCCCGCGAACATTGGAAGATTCGTTATGCCGATAGTGAAGAAACGCGTAGTGGCAACCGTACAGCCGACAAGATATTCGACTTGCAGGAATCCACTTTCTGGATGACAGTGGACAATGTTCCTTATCCTCATCAATTGGTAATTGACTTGAGCAAAGTGGAAAATGTGACCGGTTTCCGCTATCTGCCTCGTGCCGAAAAAGGGTATCCGGGTATGATTAAGGAATATCGTGTATATGTGAAACCTGCTGATTTCAACTACTAAACAGTGAATGAACAAGAATAAAACAATGGATGAAAAAGCATTGAAATGATGATGAATATGAAGAAAAATATAATTCTTTTCGCATTCCTATTTGTGGGAGTGTTGACTGGGTATTGCCAGCAATCTGCTTACCTGTTTGTTTACTTCACCGGCAATCGCATGAGTGAAGAAGCCGTCCGGATGGCTGTTAGCCTCGATGGATATAATTATAAAGCCTTGAATGGAAATCAGCCGGTACTTGATTCCCGTGTGATTAGTTCAACAGGTGGAGTACGTGATCCCCATATCTTGCGCTGTGAAGATGGGAAGACATTTTATATGGTGGTGACAGATATGGTGTCCGGCAATGGATGGAGTTCTAACCGTGCCATGATATTATTGAAATCAAAAGACCTTGTACACTGGACTTCCAATATCGTGAATATCCAGAAAAAATATCCCAATCAGGAGGATCTGAAACGTGTGTGGGCTCCACAAACTATTTATGATAGGGAAGCAGGAAAGTACATGGTTTACTGGTCCATGCAACATGGCAATGGTCCCGATATCATTTATTATGCTTATGCCAACAAAGATTTTACCGATATAGAAGGAGAACCGAAGCCACTGTTTCTTCCGGAAAACAAAAAATCATGTATTGACGGCGACATTATTTACAAAGATGGACTCTATCATTTGTTCTACAAAACGGAAGGGAATGGAAATGGAATTAAAAAGGCCACTACCTCCTCTCTAACCTCCGGCCAATGGACAGAATCGGATGACTATAAACAGCAGACGAAGGATCCGGTAGAAGGTTCGGGTATTTTCCCGCTGGTTGGTTCCGATAAGTATATTTTGATGTATGATGTATATACGAAAGGTAAATACCAGTTTACCGAAGTTCCGATCTGGAACATTTCAAAGTGATTGACCATGCTATCAGTATGGATTTCCATCCGCGCCATGGCACTGTCATGCCGATTACCCCAAAAGAGTTGAAACGCCTCTTCAAGGTCTATGGTAAACCCGAAGGTTTCTGAACTAAAATATCTCGTGGGACAGGAGAAAAATACCTGTCCCTGATTTGTTAAACCAATTGTTTTTCAGGCGGGTAATCTTCGCTTCCCAGTGAGTATTCCCATCCTTTTGTTTTCTTTTGAGTTATTCTGATAAGATGGATTCAACTAGTTGTAATCCAGGAAAACAGTATACGATATGGGGAAAAGTGTATATTCTACCCTTGTTTACTTGTTTCTTATATATTTTTAAGTGTATAATTACCAATTATTATATGAAACACGCTTGTTAGAATGATGAAAATCTTAACTTTGCGATTGATAATCTTAATGCAATATATACCATGAGAAAATTATTCCTCTTTTTAGTTGTCTTGTTTTTGTCGTTCCAGCAGCTCACTTTAGCTGCAATCAAAGAAATGACGAGTACACCCGATTCGGTTTATCTGTTTTCTTTTGCAACTTCCGGAGACGACGGACGCAGCGGACTCCGTTTTGCCTGGAGTACAGATAAAGAAAACTGGTTTGAAATTGGCCGGAACTACGGATATCTCCGGTGCGATTATAGCCGCTGGGGATCACAGAAGAAAATGCTCGATCCTTATTTGAAACAATCGCCCGATGGCGAATGGATTTGTACCTGGAAACTGAATGACCATGATGGATACGGCCAGGCTACTTCCAAGGATTTAATCAACTGGACCAGTCAGAAATATCCCCGTACTACGCCGGATTTTGACGGAGTGAGAGTGAAAGCTATTGTTGCCGGAGAAGAGCAGAAAGGAAATATCAACCGGGTAGCTTGGACCTTGGTGGATGGATTGGATAAAAATTATGGCTGGAATCAATATCGGAACTCATTACATGGAGAACGTCCGGTACAGGATGGAGAACGTTTTGCCGGTTTGAAGCCTGTAAAAGCAACGGTCACTGTACAACCGGAAGGTGCAAAAGCCATTAGTGATGTATTGCTGGGCGCTTTTTTTGAAGACATCAATTATTCGGCAGACGGAGGACTCTATGCAGAACTTATCCAAAACCGCGACTTCGAGTACGACCCTTCGGACAGGGAAGGAGATAAGAACTGGAACAGCACTCATTCCTGGGCACTGAAAGGAGAGAAAACTACTTTCACTATTGATACTACCGACCTATTCATATCAATAACCCACATTATGCCGTGCTGAATGTAGAACAACCGGGAGCTGCATTAGAAAATACAGGTTTTGATGGAATCGCACTGAACACCGGAGAGAAATATGATTTTTCCATCTTCGCCCGGGTTCCGCAGGGTAAATTAAAT
>ENA-OQDE01000229-OQDE01000229.1-human-gut-metagenome-genome-assembly--contig:-NODE-229-length-36646-cov-2.714724_pt1 | contig 36646 bp, 39 predicted proteins | sample MGYA00242768_ERZ504595 | MGnify/ENA primary metagenome ERZ504595 (study PRJEB26092, sample SAMD00036307) | human gut metagenome | host: Homo sapiens | study: EMG produced TPA metagenomics assembly of... | reverse complement strand
CACCATCAACCCGATACATACCATTATCCGTATTCCACATTTTAATCTTTTGCCCATTACGCAGCAACGGACCGGTCACTTCACCACCTCCATACAGACTTGTTCCGGCTGGAACATCCAATGAGGCATTTGCCTTGCCATCAGTCATCGTAAATTGAGGAACTAATTTCCAGTTTTCCGGTACTTCACCTTTCTTTTCCGGTTCATGGGAGAGAATTAATGAAGGCGTACGGGAAACATCATACCCTACGGGGATAAATTCTACAATTCCATTTCCTACCAGTGTTACTTTTTCTGTTTTTATATTACCTGCCCAAGCTACCTGAGCCGTAAAGAAGAAAACAGCCATTTGCAATAACGATATTCTTTTTCTCATTTAAATATTATTTTAGTTATTAGTTCCGCCAACGGATTTTAGTCTGGCAATTTCATAATCAAAAGCTTAGAAAACAGTCCTCATGATATCATATTTTCATTTTGGTCAAACAGGATTTCCAGCAACTCCTCCGGTCACTCATAAAAGAAGAATAAACAGACCGGAGGAATATTGTGGAATTTCAAACACCAATCCTAACTTTTTACCTATATCTATTGAACTTTATACTATGAACGCTTGAAATTTAAGAAACCACTAAAGAGAAATTTAAAAAGAATCATATAAAAATAATAATCAAGGCGATTAACTTCAAGTCCATTCACTGGACAATTTTCCTAAAGTTAATTTTGTTTCTGCACAGACTTAAATTAAATGATAATTTAGTTTATTACGGTGCGTTTTTAAATGTATCAATAAAAAATTCAGCAGCCTCTAGAGAAGATTTTTAAATTTCATTTCTCATATTCTCATAGGTGACTGATAAACAACAAATAATCAAATAAATAGCTTATGAGAAATACTTTCTAAGACGGCATTTCTCATAATACACCTTCTATTTTAGCTTAAAATTCACCTTATTCTCATAGTATTTCAGAGTATTTCTCATAGTTAAATACTATACTTCTCCTTTTTTCTGGTTGAAGATAAACTGTAGTTCCGATTGTCCCATATATTATGGGAAAATGTTCCCTAATATTATGAGAATTTATTCCCACAAAATAAGAGAATCTTTTCCCTACTAGTAGGGAATACTTTCCCACAATATATGGGACAAGGAGAATATGTACTTCCCTGATAATGGTTGACTAGTTGTTTCTTTATTCTTGTATAGGTTGATTGGAAAAACACTATGAGAAATGAATCCAACAAGTATGAGAAACAAGGTAAAATACGGGGTATTTGACGGAAAAACTATGAGAAATGCCGTCTTAGAAATCATTTCTCATAGTCTATTCTATTAGTTTTCTGCTATTTATGATTAATGAATGAGAATATGAGAAATGAAAATCATAAATACACTCTAGTAGGGTATCTATTTCAAATTAAATAGAAAATCATAATGCCCTGCTTCTACATCAACAGTCTGCTCCTTAACGCTCACTTTCTTCTTATTCTTTTTACATGAGACAGCATTATTAGGGATGCAAACTGTAGCCATTGTTCCGGCAGGAACTGTCAATTGAAGATTCAACTGATTATCATCTTTCAACTTCCAATTAACAACAATTGTGCCATAAGGTGATTCTTTCGTTACTTTTGCCCAGGTCACACCGTTTGGAATTTGAGGATCGACATAGAAGTGACGATATCCAGGTTTAGCCTCGTCAAGACGTATTCCTCCTACAGCCTGATAAAACCAAGTACCAATTCCATTGTAACAATTGTGCACACGACTTCGTTCTCCGCTCCAATATTCCCAAGTCGCTGTCGCACCATGGTCAATCATATACAGATAACCGGGATAATCACGTTTCTTCATCATTTGATAGAAGAAATCCACTTGTTTATTCCGAACAGCCCATTCTGTCAAAATAGGCACTCCAACCAGACCAACAGCAATATGTCCTTTGTGTTTTTCTTCGGTCATCGTAACGACATTCTCTTTCACTTTATTGTACAAAGAATCGGGTACAACACCTACCAACATAGGATAGCACATATCCAACTGTGAGCCGGTAGAATAGATCCCTTCATCCACACGGTAGAATGTCTGATGAATCAACTTATTGAGTTTTTCTCTACGGATAGCAAACTCTTCCGCCTCTTCTTTTTTGCCTAATGTTAAGGCTGTCTTATACATAGTGCCCAAGCATTCGCTGATAAAACAGTTACTTACCAAATCCACAGAAGCCTGATTACCAGCATCTACCCCCATAGGTGCCAGCCAATCTCCCAAATACCAGTCACGGTATTTGGTATCGGGCCAACGTTTCAGCAAACCATCTACTGTATACTTATCAACATACTTAAACCACTCTTTCATTTGAGAATAATATTTCTCAATCAAGCGGGGATCATTATAGTTGACATACGTTCTCCAGGGAGCCTGTACAAAGAATCCGCACCAATACGGACCACCGCCACCGGCACCCGGATTAGGACCAACATGCGGCAAACTTCCTCCTTCACGCATGGAGTCTCCCCATGTTTGCACCCAGTTTTCAAATGTTGGAGCTACATCGTACATCGTTTGCAAAGACATCGTTGAGGAGTTTCCATCACCACCATATCCTGCACGTTCCAAATGCGGACAGTCTACCATATATCCACTAAAAGTCAGACATTTCATCGTATACTGAATCATTTGGTGAATAGCATTCAAGTCGGTATCCGAACATTCAAAAGTTGCGGTCTGTTTATAATCTCCATAAATTTGCATAGATTTCATTGCACCTGTTTCCGGTTTCTGAGGAAGATTGGATATTCGCACATATCGAAAAGCGTGATGATTGAATTTATTTCTGAAGTATTCTCCTTGCTTACCACCAGATATATAAATATCACTTTCACCTTGCTTGTCAAATTCACCGTCTTTCGTCAAATTATCACTATATTCCATAATAACTTCATGACCTGCCGGCAATATAGGCATTTGCATCTCAAACCATCCGGTCTGAACCTTTCCCATATCTACCAGCCAGAGACCTTCAGCCAGCTTCTTTACAGAAACAGCCGGCAAAATCTGATGTATCTTGTTTACCTCACACATTTGAGGGGAAGCGATATGATCGGGAACATTCACTTTCACAACAGGAATCCATTCCATTTTGTCTAAAGCCTGTGTTGAAAGATCTCGCGGAAGAATCCTTCCATCCACCTCTCACCTCCAAACTGCAAAGCACGCCAAGTACCTGTATCCGAATAGCCACTTTCACGTCCGTACCATGATCCGTCTGTCTTCGTTACGACTTCCCATTTACCATTTCTCAACACATCCAATTCTGCTTTTACCAGCGGACCTTCATAAGCAGCTCCGAAAGTCGTCGTTTTATACCAACCTTGTCCCAGCCAGATAAGCAAATCATTTTCTCCTTCTCGTAAATAAGGAGTAATATCATAAGTAACAATCAATGAACGTTTAGATAAATGTGATACAGCAGGCGTAAGGACATCTTCTCCTACCTTTTTCCCATTGACATAAATTTCGTGATACCCAACGTGTTTACATGCAGGAAAGAAGTCTCCCTTTGAGTCAGCTTCACTTTTTTGCGAAGAATAGGAGCACAAATCTTACCACCTTCAGCAGAAGCCCCAATATATTCTCCCTGCATCTGTGATTTATTTAAGATACCAACCCCAAAACGAGCAACAGGACTCCATGAAGAAATTTGTTTTTTAGCATCCCAAACGCGTACCCGCCAATAACACAAAGAACGAGAAGTTAAAGTCTTCCCTCGATAAGGCACCATAACAGAAACATCGGATTTCAATTTCCCAGTATTCCATAAATCAGCTTTATCCTGTGCCAACAGAATACTATCCGAAGCTACCTGTATCTCATAATAAGTTTGCCCGCCTTTCCAGCCGTCCCCCTTTAACTTCCAACTGAAGTGAGGAGTTACATTATCAATCCCCAAAGGATTAATAAGATTTTCACATTTCAACTCTGACAAATAAAAAGTAGATATTTTCTTACTTCCATACACTATCACAGACAGCCAACAGAAACAACAAACTAAACATAATAACCGTTTCATACTATTCATTTTCTATTATTACTCAACTCTTGTCAGCCTCACTTTATGAGTGACAGGTTTATTGATTTTATAAATTGTTTCAACAAGATTCTTCATATAATTGCTCCAAACCTCCCGTATTTCGGGATTCATCGCTTTTATATACCAGTCGTAGCTCATCCTAAGAAACCCGTCTTTAGGTAAATATTCTTTTAGTTTATCGATAGCTTTCTGATCATCAGCAAACAGTAATCCTTCCTTTTTCAAGAATGAATATTCGGTCCACAAGTATTCTCTGAAGCGTTTCTCCACTTCAAACCGTTCTTCATTCAGATACATGATTTTCGCAGCTTGTTGATATTGGGGAGTATTCGGGTAATCTGCCAAATTCACTCCATTCGCCAACTTTTCGGATGAGAGATTGTCAACAAACTGATTGTCTATAGTTAACCGATACATTCCTTTCTCTAAATTTGTTACCTGAAAACGTTCCTGATTAAACTCTTCCATAAATGGAACCAACTGCATTGCATCGCGTTGTGACCTTTTATTTCCCCAGCCACTTCTAGAAATTGAATCCAGCGGATAAGGAAGAGCATACGCCAGATAATCAAAAGTCAGATCAGCTCCGTTCTTTTTCAGTTTTGAAATCTTACAGTTCTTATGAGTTATTACAGATGAATGATATGCATCAATAGATACTGATGACACTTCATCCCCAGCCAGTCCCTGTGCTTTCAGAAACAAATAGGCCATAACCATCTGTCCGTCATTATCCGGATGAATTCTATCTATCCTGCAGAATGTAAATGTAGAATCTGCCTCCTGCTCTTTTCTGCTTATCTCACGCATCGGTTGGTTAAAATCAACAAAACCCCAGCCATTCTTTTTAGACGATATACGTTGGGCATCTATTATTTTTAAAATGGCGTTATTCTTATTATGCAATATAAAATTATTAAACCGGGAAGTCTCATCATAAGGAGAACCACCAATCAATACTTTCTTTATTTTATTTTTAGCCAGTAAGCGTTCTTCTATTTCCCGATAGCTTTCCAATGACTTTGCAATCCGTTGTTCCGACAGTTCTTTTGCATTGTCTTTCATGTAAATATCATAACCGGTATCGTTCATACCGAAAGTTAGAGTCACATAAGTTGGTTTCCTGTTGAAAACATCATAGTCCAAACGATCCTTCATATCCCACGCACTCTCTCCACCAATTCCGGCATTCATGATAGTAATCGGTTTATCCGGGAAACGAGTCATGTAATACAACCAGATAAATGAATGATAATGTCCGCCGTGAGTAATGCTGTTTCCTACAAATACGACACGTTCCCCTTCTTCAAACCGGGGTATTGTTGTTTGTGCCTGTAAGTAATCGCAATTTATATAAACTAAAGATAACAACAAGAGTATCCTCATTTTTAGTCTATTAGCCATTTTCTTTATTCTTTTAATCAAACCATAAAGATAACCGTACAACAATCAATCTGCTATATCCAGCTTATTCTTCTCTGCTTTCCCATACTGTTTCACCAATACACTTACGCCTCCTTTCAACAGTTCGGGAGTCGCCTCCATAGTGATAACCTTTTCTTCGCCCGGCATCAACGTCACATAATTATCGGACATAATAATTGGAAGTATTCTTTTCTGCGTAGCCTTATTAACAAGCCTCACCCGATTAGCAAAAGCCACAGTCCCGGAATTGTTCTTTACAGCGATCTTCATTTTTCCGTCAGACATCAATTTATCCACCAATCGACAAGACAAATCGGCCTCTGGGAGTGTATTCAGCAATGTATAATCAAGATCATTCACGCCATTCCGCCAATAGAAGTTTTCAGAGATTAGATTACCTTTGGCATCTATCAGTTCCAACTTGATAAAATGAAGCGGAGTCAGTTCTTCGATCTCTTTTGGTTTCTCACCGTAGATTTCGAATTCGAACAATGAATATCCGAACTGTGTGGCACGCTGATGCCTGCCAATTCCACATAACGTGCTGTAACAGGTTCCAATTCAATCTGTTCAGTACCACCTCTTCCATTTTTGTTGGTATAAACGGTTTTCCATTCTTGCGCATCATTCGATACTTGCAGTTCGTATTTCTTAGCACAAGCTGCCTCCCATTTCAAAATAACCTTTTCTATCTTTTCTTCTTTACCAAGATCAATGTATATCCATTGAGGATCACTGTATGCACTTTCCCAACGACTTCCGGCCCCTCCGTCAGTAACCATTGAAGCACTTTTAGAGACACCTGTTGAAGAAGAAGCTACAGCCTTCTTTCCATAAGCCAGATTGAAAGGGTTAAAGTTCAAAGAAAATGCTTCTGCAATGTTGCTGGCTGCCACATCGACCTGTTTTGTCTGTCCGTATGCAGGCACTTCTTTTCCATTCAAGTCGTAAATTGTAGCTGTAGCTATTGCACCTTTCAAATCCTTTGCTGTAGTATTTATTACTTTTATGCTATTATTGGAAGCATTCCATTGGATATGTAAAGGTTCACAAGCCTTTTTTGCTCCCCAATAAGCGCCTGTAGGATCGTAATAATAGTCGTAAGTCTGCCATACAAACGAGGGATAAGCCGGATGGCTCATCCAGATCAGAAGTCCGGCTGCATCATTCCACATCTTATCGTTCCAAGCCTCATACATACCTTTCATCACTTCGATATTCAGCATTTGTGCCTTCTCGCAGAATTCTTCCAGTCCGGATGATTCTCCGTACTGTGTATTCACTGAATTCTTATAATTAACCGGGTTGGCATTAGACGCTTCCTTACCGAAGAAATGTTTGTTCCATACATTGTCATCATCATTCTTCAACTGCTCATCAGTAGGCAGAGGCCACCAGTCTTTTTCCGGAATAAACTCTTTGATGCTTTCAAATGTCGGGAAAGTGGCCGTTCCTATTTCTGTACGCATACCGTAACCGTAATCAATACCATAAGGATAAGCCGGTGTATTAAATGCCAGATTACTGCCTGAAGTTTCAAAATGGTGTCTTGGAGGTTGATTTCCCCACCAACCACTTCCGGACAATCCATCCTGATTGGAGCAAGACTTATACATACGGTCATTATTGTCCTCCTTCGCAATCATTTCACGCAGGTAATTATCCAAATCAGGTGCCGGGTGCGTTTCATTAGCTCCACACCAAATAGCAATAGAAGGATGGTTTCTGAGGCGTCTGACTTTATCAAGGCATTCGCTTTAAATGCTTCCGGTTGCGCCACGTCATTGTATGCTACATATAACCAGAAATCATTCCATACCATAATTCCATATTTATCACAATAATCATAAAACTCATCATCTGTAACACAACCAGTCCATAGACGGATCATATTGTAATTCATCTCCTTATGAAGTCTGATTTTCGTTTCATATTCTTTGCCCTGGCAGCGAAGCAGATATTCGCTCATTCCCCAGTTTCCCCCTTTCAGATAAATCTTCTGTCCATTGATAAAGAATGTAAGAACAGGATATCCCACTACATTATCGACCATTTTATACTCATACTTCTTGATACCGAATGTCATTTCTTTTACATCCGACACTTTTCCATCTACAGAACAAGTCAGCTTGCAAGTATAGAGATTGGGATCACCATAACCATTCGGCCACCAAAGCTCGGATGATCAACAACCAATTGCGCTATATCATCTTTGTTAATAGATAGTCTGGCTGTTGTTCCTCCTTCTACCCGAATGTCTTTAGAGAAAGAAATATTCCCCGGCTGAATCACTCCGGATACAACGACTTCTTTGGGGGAAGAAGAAGCATTTCTAATATCTGTTGAGACAGAAAGCTCTGCTTTCTGCAAGGTCGGTAACTCTGAACGTACCCAAGGATCTTCCATCACTACATCTCCCGTTACCACAAGATAAGCATTGCCTGTGATACCAGCCAGACGTCCCGGTACGTATGGCATCCAGTCCCAACCGGCACCAGCCAGATAACTGGGGCTACACGCAACTCCATACGGGTCTTTAGCCTTACGCGTCTTTTTCTGATCGCATCGGTAATCAGAACAGCTATCACATTCTTACCGGATTTCTTTATCAGATTAGTTACATCAAACTTCGAACGTAACATGTGACCGCTTACATCTTTAGTAGATGTTTTTGTTCCTGATATCTTCTCGCCATTAAAATAGAAATCGGCAAAGCGGTTCGTATTGTCAAAATGAAGCCATACCCGCTTCCCCTCCGAATAAGAAGACGGGAGTTCGAATTCCGTACGATACCAGAAAGGACGGTTATAAAACGTTTCGTCTACTTTATAAATATTATCGGCATAATTAGGATCAGGAACGATTCCTGCTTCAACATAAGCAGTAAAAACAGTTCCAGGAACCACACCTTTAACATAATCGGACATTTTAAATTCCGGAGTAGAAATCTGCTCTCCGGTTATGTTCTCTAAATCTGCCTGGGGTTTCACTTCCCAGATAATCCGAGGATTAGAGCTGTTCAAAGACATCCATGTACTCTGCTCTGCACACCCTGTCTGGATTAGAGCTAATATAACCGATACAATGATAAGCCCAAGTTTATTCATCATACTATCAAGATTTTAAAGTAACAATTTGTTTTAGAGTATGTTATTCAATCAAAGTCCCCACTCAACATTAGGTTTATCACCCATAAACAGCTCCAATGTACCTCCGGCTGCAATGTCCGCAAAATCAAGATAACATTTATTGTATTCCTGACCGTTCAACAAGGCTTTTTGTATATAGACGTTATTTATGCTGTTATTATGAGCTATCACCGTGAATTTTTTACCAGTATAATAACTGGGATCAAGATTGAACTCTACTTTATCAAAAACCGGACTTGTAATCTCCATACGTGTATTTCCCGGACAGGAAGGATGAATACCGGAAGCAGCCAACACATACCACGCTGACATCTGACCTACATCTTCATTGCCAACAATCCCTTCAACTTTGTTTGCATAAGCCTTTTCACATGTATAGCGTGTCCATTTTTGAGTATACCAGGGAACTTCAAGCTGATTGAACAAAAAAGGAACGAAGTGCACAGGTTCATTCGCATGGTTATAATATTCATTCCACAGCATATTAGAAGGAGTTTTATTAAAGAAATCTGTTAAATCCGCAATAACTTTCTCCTTGCCACCCATCAAGTTCACCATTCCCGGAACATCGTGAGGTACAAACCAACCTTGCTGATAAGAGTTTGCTTCTATACACCCATACCATTCTTTAAGACGTGCATTCTCCGGCCATTCTACCCATGCACCATCTGCTTTACGGGGACGGAACCATCCCTTTTCTTTATCAAAAATAGAATGATATGCCTGTCCCTTTTCATAGAAACATTTGGCATCGTCTTCTTTCCCCATAGCTTTCGCTAATTGAGATATACACCAATCAGTATAAGCATACTCCAAAGTTGTTGAAATACTCAATGGTTCTGGAGCATACCCCAATGAATCATTACCAAAACGACGGGATGTGTTAATGGCATAACGATACGCTTTCTCTGCATCATACGTACGAATCCCTTTGATATACGCATCTGCCAAAACAGACAAAGCAGGATTTCCCAACATACAGCCGGAATAGGAATTCAGCAATTCCCAACGTTCATAGTATTCGCGCCCACTCTGATCTGCCATAGTAATCAATGAGTTCAGTTCATCACTTACTAAACGCGGATTAATTATAGTCTGCAAAGGAAACTGACTACGAAATACATCCCATCCACTGAATATAGTACGTTTTGTAAAAGTGCTGTCAGCCGTATGTATTTTATAATCACCGCCTACATAACGTCCGTCTACATCTGTATAGATACGAGGATCAATCATCGTATGATACATGGCAGTATAGAATATCGTTTTTTCATCATCCGTACCACCAGATATCCGGACACGATTAAGTTCTTTATTCCACAATTCAGTAGCTTCCTGCTTTACTTGTCCAAAATTTTTAGAGGCTATTTCTTGTTCAAAGTTATTTGCAGCACCCTCCATATCAACAAAAGAGATACCAACTTTCATCTCTACAGTCTCTCCCTCCTTCGTTGGAAATTCAGTAAAAAAGCCCAGATGTTTACCCGTCAGTTCTTTCTTGTCTTTTATAACCGGAGCTTGTGATACACGAGTCAAATAAGGAATACTCACTACTTCATCACGTTTCCGAACCCAATGTTCGGGAATATCTGCACTCCAAAAGCCATAATTAGCCAAAGGTTTACTAAATTGTGCATAATAATAAACGGTATAATCGGCTTTTCCTTCACCATTACCCCATCCACCACCATCAGGTGTGCACTTCATCCATCCTTGAATAGTGTAATCATCTACAACTTTAATATACTGTGAAGTAGATGTTCCCCCTACTCTACGAGCTAAATCAATCTGAATACGCGATTGGTCACTAGAAGGATAAGTAAAATGTAAAATTCCACAATGCGGTGTTGCGCTACTTTCTACTTTGATATGATAATCAGTCAATTCTACCGAATAATATCCGGCCTTAGCGTTTCAGTGGCTTTGTTATAAGCCGAACGATATCCTTTTATACTATCATTATTCTCTTTACCTGCCACTTTATATAATTCACCAGTTGTAGGCATCACAAGAAAATTGCCCAAATCACCAAACCATCCCACACCACTCATCTGGGTAAAGGCAAATCCTTCGATTGTCTTATGTTCATCACTGTATCCGGAACCGTTATCACCTCCCGTTATTGTATTAGGACTAACCTGTACCATACCATACGGAGTCGTAGCTCCGGGAAAAGTTTACCTAATCCGTGATAAACACCGGCAGCCCCTACACTAGTACTGGCACCAATAAACGGGTTTACATAATCAGTCGGAACCAAATCTTCCGATACGGTATTGGTTGATGAGCAACCCGTCATCCAACACAAAAAGCAAACAATTAAAAGATTAGCAGTCGCTTTATACATAACAATAATCTAATTATTTTAAGTCAAACTAAGAACGAAAGTCTTAATACCAAAACGAGGCATTGAAATCGTCATTTCCGATTTACCTGCACGTGTTTTTATCTTCTTTCTTTCGATACATTGTCCATTCAAATCAACTTCCTCCACTCCGGATAATGGCATGTCAATGGTAACCTTTTGTAATCTTTCATCCCCTTCAGAATTGAACAGGCGCAATAGTACCTTTCCATCTTTCATTTGAAGAGCACTCACTTGATAACCAGTATTCTGTAAATCAATAAATGATTTCGATTCCGGTTTTGCCACTGGATAGCAAGAATACAGCAATGGTTCATTCCAACAATCGCTATCATCTGCGATTGATGCTTTGTCCCATTTGCCACGATGAGGTATAATTGCATACTTCATCCTCAAAGGGTGTGTTATTTTATAATCAGGTCCCCAAAGTCCTCCACCCGAATATTGAGCAGTCAGTCCTAGCGGATAGTCCTCTCCATAAGAATAAGAAGTAGTATGGTCTGATAATAAAGCCAAAGCATAGTCGCCTTCCTGTTCAGCCAAGTCAACCCAATGAAGTATAATATTATGTTTGATTTGATCCCAAGAACCAAAGAAAGTATCAGTCAGTTTGCTTTCGCATACGTCAAACGGTGCATTTTTGTAAACGCGGGGAGCATGTAAATCAGTCGGGAATAATACACTTAGTTTAAACCGATCGTCACAATAAGCTCGACGATTATCACGCCAACGTTCCTCTTTATATTCACCAATACCTACATTCTTTTTCCAGTCAACCGTCAAATCAAAATCGATTCGTCTCGTACCTTTAGTGAGAGTGATTACCTGTGTAAACGGATGGGAAGCAATCTCACCCTCTATCTTAATTTTTTGCTCATATACATTATCCCTTACTACTGTCAGCTTGGCCGGAGTCTCTATAGAAGAACGAAATTTGCCTTCTTCATAAAAAAAGCCTCGTAGCTCCCCTAAAGCATATTTCTCCGTTTTACCTGCAAAATCCTTATTCCCTTCTTTTTAGCTATCAGGCTTTTATGGTTCCTCCCTTTGATAAGTCAAAAACAATTTTATACATATCATTTTCAACCACGTATTCCTGTTTATTCACCTTATTACCTTCCAAAACGAATCTACTCTCCGAAGCCTCTTTCTTACCGGCTTCTTTCTTTTTTATACAATACGTGGAATAACCAAAGGGAGGAATCTCTGCCTCAAAAAATAATCTTATCTCTTTACCTTCATTTTCTACCAAACAACCTATATCTTTACCTTTCCAGTCATAAACACATAAATCCGCATTTTCAGATTCCGTAGGCAGAAGAACACTTACGATTTCCTTTCTTCTCATTCCTAATGTATTAAAAACACGTATATATTGCTGTTGAGCATTATTTTGCGGAATAAACTTTTCATTAAAGCTCCGCATAGATGCCTCAATAATTCCATCTGCAATATGATTGGTACTATCTGTCCATCGCTTAATCTGATCAGCCCATGTTCCTTTCCTATTCAGTCCATTATAAGGCACAATCCACGAATCATGATGTTGTGCCAACATCAGTGTACGCCAAGCCTCATCCATATCTGCCTGTCGACAAATATATTTATTTTCCAGATAAGCCATTACAGACATTTTCTCTGCCATGACAATTCTATTTTCTGAAACGCGTACTTCTTGCGCTATTTTTTGCAAAACCTGACTTCCCCACATAAGATTCACATGTATATCTTCCTGTGAAAAAGACCAATTATCATCCGTTTTTCCGATGGAGACATTTTCAATATAATCTCTCCATGTCATATATATAGAGTTATTTTTTGTGTTCTTTCCACTTCCCAGCCATGGGCCGTTTTTCCATCCCGCATCCTGAAAACACATACCAACAGGATGCTTGATACCTGCGTTACGGCAATCTTTTAAATAAGCATCCGAATTTCCCCAAGCAGTTGTCTGCCAAGTTGATCCCGGCTCTAGTTTTTCACAAGCATATCTGGGAACAGTCAATATTGCAGTCCCGTCCGGTCCCACCCAATTAACCAACTCTCCGCCATAAGCAGCAGTATACCCTCCCCAACAGGTGTTGGGACATTTTAATACAGCATATTTAAAGCCGAATTGTTTAAGGATTTGTGGCAAGCAACTTGTGAAGCAAGGTTCTTCTACCGAATAGGTTACAAAATCTACCTCCGGAAAATGTTTGTTTATTTTAGCAATACCATATTGAAACTGTCTTATTATACTCTCTCCCGAGATATTATAGCAATAAGGCTGTGCATAAGTAGGATTCGTAAACTCTACCTGATTACTAGTAGCCATCTCTTTAAAACGCAAATAAGCCTCCGGAGTCTGTACTCTGACTGTATCCCATGTTTCAGGCTCTATCTCCATACAAATCCGCCAGTCCGGATGCATAGCCAGCTGATCCACAATAAATTGAGTTTTCCACTTTACCGGATAATGTCCATATATCCCGCCATGATACCCATCAACAAAATAAGCTTGTTGAGAATAAACATTTGCATAAAAGAAAACAGTCAGTAATATGATATAAATTTTACTCATAGTATCCTAAAGCTATTTATCTTTGTGTTGCTCCATTCTACGCATAAATTCATATAATTTATGTTGGACAACTTCTTTATTATTTTCATATTCCGGAGATATCCAATCAACGAGTGCCAGCAAATTCTGATTTTCTATAAATTCTTCCTTCAGCCTTTCGTTGTTTTCCACTTCTATGAGAAACTCTGTTTTTTCATCAGAAGTAAATTCATCCGCAAAATATTTATTCAGACAATTCTCCATATACACAGTCCTTTTTTATCAAAGAACGATTATCTCAATAAATACCCCTAAAAAATACCGATAAATTCATTAAAAAGTTATGCAGCCAATGTCACATTGAGTTTTGCTCTCAACTTTTTTAGTGCTATTCCCATCTGACATTCCACTGTATTTACCGAAATGCCCAAACGTTCGGATATTTCCCTATACTTCAATCCTTCCATGCGGCTTAACAAAAATATGTCACGACATCTTTTAGGCAAACTATTGATAGCATCCCGTATCAGTTTCTCCATCTGATTTCTTTCTGATATATCATATACATCAAAACGATCCAAAGATTGCAATTTCAGATTCAACTCAATCTCAAAAGAAGCCTTCACATTCTCGACATACTTTTGCTCGAATACTTTATGCTTTAAATAATCCAAACATTTGTTTCTTACAAGCCTGAAAAGATAAGCATTCATATTCTCAATATGATTCATTGACTCTCTCTTTTCCCATAAGTCTGTAAACACATCTTGTGTTATGTTCTCCGCATCCTCTTCCGACATCACAAATTCTTTTGCAAACCGAACTAGTTTGGGATAATAAATAAGATACAATTCTGAAAACTCATAGTTGTGTGTTTCTTTAGATTAGTATTCAGTTATCAAAAATCTTGTGATGCAAATATAGAGATGAAAAAGCCTACTTCTTAATGGAAGTAGGCGGGAAAGTAAACGTTTTACAGATCAATTATTATATATACATTTAATAATCAACAGTTTATAACAAGACCATTTTTTAGTTTTGGTAAACCGGATAGAATCATTTTTGAGACAAAGAACCAAGCATTTTTACCTCCTCCTCAAAGATATTACTATCAAGAGTGGACATTCTCTTCACTTTACTCTTATAATTATAGATTGTCTGCACAGAATAATGCAAAAATACAGCAATCTGTCCAACATCGGTAATTCCTAACCGTATCAATGCAAATATGCGTAATTCTGTATTCAGTTGATCTTTTTCCAAACGGTAGCGTTCTTCCGATTTCAACAGAGAATTAAACTCGACTACAAAATTTGGGTACAATTTAAGGAACGCTTTATCAAAGTTATGATAAAGTTCTTCAAGTTCCTTTTCAAAAGGACGGGAAGATGATTTATATAAATCATCAATTTGTCCGGTCTTGATTTTTCTATTCACATTCTTCCTGTACTCATCGAGCTTATTAATATAAACGGCACATTGATTCATAAAATACCCAACATACTTCTCCTTAATCAAATTAGCTTCGTCAAGGTTCTTATTCAACCCGACCAGTTCTTCATTCATGCTTTAAGATGCCGCTTAGCCCGAGATACAATTTTTGTTTGTTTATATGTAAAATACAGGGTGATGGCAAGAGCTACCACAAACAAGCTAGTCAGAAATATATAGAAACGAAGATTCTGTTTTTGTTTTTCCAACCGGATTAAGTACGTGTTCTCAATAATCGGATGTATACGGGCAATGACCGTATTCTTAAAACGGGAATTATAAAAGATAGCATCATCCAACGCTACTTTTATATAATTATACGCTCTGTCTATATCTCCCTTATGATATAAATTAACTGCTAATGTCAACAAAGCCTCATTCTCTTTTACGGCTAATTTTGTATCTGTCATAGCAGCCAGCATTAGAAACTTTTCCTCCAGTATATAATTCCCTGTTAACCGATAGGCCCTTGCAAGTCCCATAGCCATCATAGCATATCCATGAGATGCCGGTTCCTGTTTATTATATATCTCTTTCAGAATCAGAAGAGCCTCTTTTGTACTCCCTTTATCTTGAAGCTTTACAGCTTTTTCTTTTCTATATTCATCCGACTGGTCAAATAAAATACTCATAACAGTATCTCGATAAGCTTCTTTTTCTGCTATATACTCATTTGAGAATCGTACATCGTCCGTGTATTTAATAAGATTTTCATAATAACGTATACGATTCCAGCAATACAAAGCTTTAAGATGATCGGGTAAATCGGCACACCTAATCGACTTAAAAATATCATTAGCTTGAATAAACAAACCTGATAAAGAATAGACAAAAGCCAACCGAAGCTGCTCTTCCAAAAGATATTCTTTATTACCAATTATTTTTGCTATATCAATATTCTCATGAATGTATTGTTCCGCCGAGTCACAAACAAAAGTCTCATATTGGTGGATAATTTCTTTATTTAAATTATATATATCCTCCAATGAATTAAGACCAACCTTCTTTTTCTTCAATTCTTTTATGGTGGCTTCTTTTTTCTGGGTATATATCAAACGTTCAGAAATCACTTTGTCCAACACCTTCAACAAAGAATCATTCTCACTATCTGCATAGAGATAAAACAAGGAGTTTAGAAGGAAAAATAAAAACCAAAGTGTGCGTTTCATATTAGTATATTCTTTCTTAATCTGCAAAAAAATGTATTTTATTTGTGTAATTCGCAAAAAAGAGCATAAATCATTCTTTTTATTGCATCTTTTAACAAATAAAGATAATAGAGATTATCCTATTCTAAAACGAGATTTGTGAAACCATACTGACTAAAAAACGAATCGTAAAGAAGCGGAGTTAAAAAAAGCTTTTTTGCCACTCGGACTTTGCAAAAAGTATAAATATTAGTTCTATATTTGCAGCCGTTAAAGGAGAAAGATGAAACAAAACTTAAAATTCGGACTACTTTTAGTATTGGCTTTGCTTATCCATTGTGCAACTAACGGAGCAATGGAAGATATGTGCAAAGTTTCCTCCCCGACTTATCGGCAGGAGAAATGCTACGTGTCGCAAGATTGTCCGATACAAAATGCTTTAGAACGTCTTTACAACCTTTACGCTACCCAATCTTGTGATATGAGTCATACGGACGTCACGCATGTCCCGACAAATAAAAGCGTACTGTTGCCAGTTGCTTTTTCCGGAGAACATCACAATTCTCAAAGACCGTACCACTCTTCATCTTCTCATCCCCCAACGTGCTATTATGATCCTATCTCCTATTATATATATGGGTTAAGAAAGATAGTCATTTAGCCTACAGTACAGTAGACTCTTTTACTCGTCATTTATTACAGTTGGTTTTATTCTCCACAGGGTCGAATAGACTAATTGTTTATTTCTATATAATATTCAATCTAAACAGCTATTGAATTATGAATTTTACATTTTTAGTTGTTGTTTTTACTGACAGCGCTTGCTTTTGTCGGTGTAGTAGTAGCTCTTTCGCGTGCTATTTCTCCCCGTTCATACAATCTGCAAAAGTTTGAGGCTTATGAATGTGGTATACCGACACGTGGTAAATCATGGATGCAGTTTCGCGTAGGCTACTACCTGTTTGCCATCCTATTTCTTATGTTCGATGTCGAAACTGCTTTACTGTTCCCATGGGCAGTAGTTATGCACGACATGGGACCACAGGGACTTATTAGTGTTCTCTTCTTCTTTATCATTTTAGTTCTGGGTCTTGCTTATGCCTGGAGGAAAGGAGCTTTGGAATGGAAATAACCAAAAAGCCAAAAATAAAATCTATTCCGTATGATGAGTTTATCGACAATGAATCATTGGAAAAGTTGGTCAAAGAACTTAATGCAGGAGGAGCAAACGTTGCCCTCGGAGTTCTTGAGACTTTATCAACTGGGGACGCAGTAACTCACTGTGGCCGCTTACCTTTGCAACCAGTTGTTGCGGTATCGAATTTATGGCACTGGGTGCCGCGCGTTATGACATGGCCCGCTTTGGGTTTGAAGTAGCACGTGCCAGTCCGCGCCAGGCTGATATGATTATGGTATGCGGAACAATCACCAATAAAATGGCCCCGGTACTGAAACGACTCTATGACCAGATGCCCGATCCGAAGTATGTGGTTGCCGTAGGCGGATGCGCCGTCAGCGGAGGTCCTTTCAAAAAGTCTTATCACGTGGTAAACGGAGTGGACAAGATTCTTCCGGTAGATGTATATATTCCCGGATGCCCGCCACGTCCTGAAGCTTTCTATTATGGCATGATGCAATTGCAACGCAAAGTGAAAATAGAGAAGTTCTTTGGTGGAGTAAACAGAAAAGAGAAGAAACCGGATTATTTAAAAAATGAAGAATGATTCTACATTCTGTAATTTAAAGGATTTATGCAAGAAATACAATTTATAGCTCCTGCAGCGTTACACGACGAGATGCTGCGCTTGCGAAATGACAAACAGATGGACTTTCTCGAAAGCCTCACCGGTATGGACTGGGGAGTAGCCGATGAGAAAGACACTCCGGAAAAACTCCGCGGTTTAGGCGTGGTCTACCATCTGGAATCGACCATTACAGGCGAACGGATAGCACTAAAAACAGCGACAACCAATCGCGAGCTACCTGAAATTCCATCTGTCAGCGACATTTGGAAGATAGCCGACTTCTATGAACGTGAAGTTTTTGATTTTTATGGTATCACCTTCGTAGGTCATCCTGACATGCGCCGACTTTATCTGCGTAACGATTGGATAGGTTATCCAATGCGCAAAGATAATGATCCGGAAAAGGATAACCCATTGTGTATGACCAATGAAGAGACGTTTGATACGACTCAAGAAATAGAACTGAACCCCGACGGAACCATCAAAAACAAAGAGATGAAGCTGTTCGGTGAAGAAGAGTATGTAGTTAACATCGGTCCGCAACACCCTGCTACTCATGGTGTAATGCGTTTCCGTGTTTCTCTGGAAGGTGAAATCATTCGTAAGATTGATGCGAACTGCGGTTATATTCACCGGGGCATTGAGAAAATGAATGAAAGCCTTACCTACCCTCAAACATTGGCCTTGACAGACCGTCTTGACTATCTGGGTGCACACCAGAACCGCCATGCACTGTGTATGTGTATTGAAAAAGCCATGGGCGTTGAGGTTAGCGAACGTGTGAAGTATATCCGTACTATTATGGATGAATTGCAACGTATCGACTCTCACTTGCTATTCTATTCTTGTCTTGCCATGGACTTAGGAGCGTTGACGGCATTTTTCTATGGATTCCGTGACCGTGAGAAGATTCTCGACATCTTTGAAGAGACTTGTGGCGGACGTCTGATAATGAACTACAATACCATTGGCGGTGTACAGGCTGACCTTCATCCTAACTTCGTCAAACGAGTAAAAGAGTTCATTCCTTATATGAGGGGAATCATCCACGAATATCACGATATATTTACGGGTAACATCATCGCACAAAGCCGCATGAAAGGTGTCGGTGTGTTAAGCCGCGAAGATGCCATCTCTTTCGGTTGTACCGGAGGTACAGGCCGTGCTTCAGGATGGGCGTGTGACGTACGTAAACGAATGCCATACGGTGTATACGACAAAGTAGATTTCAAAGAAATTGTTTATACGGAGGGTGACTGCTTTGCCCGTTACCTAGTGCGTATGGATGAAATCATGGAAAGTCTGAACATCATCGAACAATTAATAGACAATATTCCCGAAGGACCTTATCAGGAGAAGATGAAGCCTATCATCGTGTTCCGGAAGGCAGTTATTATGCTGCAGTAGAAGGAAGTCGTGGTGAATTTGGTGTCTTCCTTGAAAGCCAGGGTGACAAAATGCCCTACCGCCTGCACTACCGTGCTACGGGATTGCCGCTTGTTGCCGCAATCGACACCATCTGCCGGGGAACGAAGATTGCCGACTTAATTGCTATTGGCGGAACAATTGATTATGTCGTTCCGGATATTGATAGATAAAAAACAAGTATTAAGTAACAGGTATCAAGTATTAACCGACTATACAATATAAAAGGTCATTTCCTGCATGGAATTAATACTTAATACTTAAAACCTAATCATTAAAAAATATATGTTCGACTTTAGTATAGTAACAAACTGGATACATGAGCTACTACTCTCCATTATGCCGGAGGGATTAGCCATCTTTATAGAATGTGTAGCTGTCGGCGTGTGCCTCGTAGCACTATATGCCATCCTGGCTATCATATTGATCTACATGGAGCGTAAAGTTTGCGGTTTCTTCCAGTGTCGTCTTGGTCCGAACCGCGTTGGTAAATGGGGTTCTATTCAAGTGGTCTGCGACGTACTCAAGATGATGACCAAAGAAATCTTCATGCCGAAGGGTGCCGACCATTTCCTTTACAATCTCGCTCCATTCATGGTGATTATCGCCTCATTCCTGACTTTCGCTTGTATTCCTTTTAATAAAGGTGCAGCGATTCTCGACTTTAATGTGGGCGTGTTCTTCCTGCTGGCAGCTTCCAGCATTGGAGTGGTCGGTATCTTGCTGGCCGGTTGGGGTAGTAACAACAAATTCTCTTTGATCGGTGCCATGCGAAGCGGTGCACAGATTATCAGTTACGAGCTTTCGGTTGGTATGAGTATTATGACGATGGTAGTGCTGATGGGAACCATGCAATTCTCTGAAATCGTAGAAGGGCAAGCTGATGGCTGGTTCATCTTCAAGGGACATATCCCTGCGGTAATAGCTTTCATCATCTATCTGATTGCGGGAAATGCAGAATGTAACCGTGGACCGTTCGACCTTCCCGAAGCGGAAAGTGAGCTGACTGCCGGATACCACACTGAATACTCCGGTATGGGTTTCGGTTTCTTCTATCTGGCAGAATATTTGAACCTGTTTATCGTGGCCAGTGTTGCCGCCACTATCTTCCTGGGAGGCTGGATGCCGTTACACATCGTCGGCTGGATGGATTCAACGCTGTAATGGATTATATTCCGGGCTTTATCTGGTTCTTCGCTAAAGCATTCTTCGTGGTGTTCCTTCTGATGTGGATCAAATGGACGTTCCCACGTTTACGTATCGACCAGATTCTGAATCTGGAATGGAAATATCTGGTTCCAATTTCTATGGTAAACCTATTATTAATGGCATGCTGCGTAGCTTTCGGCTTCCACTTTTGATAAATGAAAATTATGGAATATAAAGATAAAAAATATACGTACTTAGGTGGTCTGGTGCACGGCATCAGCACACTGGCAACGGGTATGAAAACCAGCATCAAGGTATACTTCCGTAAGAAAGTGACCGAGCAATATCCCGAAAACCGGAAAGAGCTGAAAATGTTCGACCGTTTCCGTGGTACGCTGAATATGCCCCACAATGAGAATAATGAACATCGCTGTGTAGCTTGCGGACTGTGTCAAATGGCTTGTCCGAACGATACCATCAAAGTGACCAGCGAAACCGTCGAAACAGAAGATGGAAAGAAAAAGAAAATCCTGGCAACCTATGAATATGATTTGGGCGCTGTATGTTCTGCCAGCTCTGTGTCAATGCTTGTCCGCACGATGCCATCACGTTCGACCAGAACTTCGAACATGCAGTCTTCGACCGGACGAAACTTGTCCTGAAATTAAATCATGACGGTAGTAAAGTAATAGAAAAGAAAAAGAAGTTTAGATATGGGATCAACACTTGAAACAGTAGTATTCTACTTTTTGGCAGCATTTATTATTGCAATGTCCATCATGACGGTGACTACCCAACGTATCGTACGCTCGGCTACCTACCTGCTCTTCGTGCTCTTCGGCACGGCCGGCATCTATTTTTTGCTGGGTTACACCTTCCTGGGTTCTGTTCAGATAATGGTTTATGCCGGTGGTATCGTCGTTCTTTATGTATTCTCCATCCTGTTGACCAGCGGAGAAGGTGATCGCGCCGAGAAAGCAAAACGAAGTAAGCTCCTGGCCGGGCTCATTACCATGATTGCCGGTTTAGCAATTATCCTGACTATCACGTTGAAACATAATTTCATGCAGACGGCTAATCTTGCCCCGCACGAGATCAACATTCATGCTATCGGGAACGCTTTGCTTAGTAGCGACAAATACGGTTATATATTACCTTTCGAAGCTGTCAGCATCCTGTTGCTGGCTTGTATCATCGGTGGTATCATAATTGCACGTAAGAGATAAACAAGTATTAACTATCAAAATAGAGTTCGAATATGATACACATGGAATATTATCTGGTAGTTTCTACCATCATGATGTTTGCAGGAATCTATGGATTCTTTACCCGCCGGAACACACTGGCTATCCTGATTTCTGTAGAGTTAATGCTGAATGCCACGGACATCAACTTTGCCGTGTTCAACCGTTTTCTCTTTCCGGAGGGAATGGAAGGCTATTTCTTTGCACTCTTTTCCATCGCCATCTCGGCTGCGGAAACTGCAGTAGCCATCGCATCATGATTAACATTTATCGTAATCTCCGAAGCATCCAAGTGCGCAACTTGACGAGCTGAAGTGGTGATTTGTTTCTCACCAAGAACAAATAATAATAAATCAAGTAATAAAAATAAAACTGTATGGAACTAACAATTCTAATACTCCTTCTTCCTTTCTTCTCCTTTCTCATACTGGGAATCGGAGGTAAATGGATGTCCCACCGGACAGCGGGCACAATTGGCACGCTGATACTGGGAGCAGTAGCGGTACTATCCTACGTTACAGCTATCCAATATTTCTCGGCTCCACGACTGGAAGACGGAACATTCGCCACACTGATACCTTACAACTTCACGTGGCTTCCTTTTACAGAGACCTTACACTTTGATTTGGGCATCCTGCTCGATCCTATATCAGTAATGATGTTGATTGTTATCTCTACCGTGTCACTGATGGTACATATCTACTCTTTCGGTTACATGAAAGGAGAAGTCGGTTTTCAACGCTATTACGCTTTCCTATCCCTGTTTACCATGTCTATGCTGGGATTGGTCGTTGCAACCAACATCTTCCAGATGTACCTTTTCTGGGAACTGGTGGGGGTAAGTTCTTACCTGCTAATCGGTTTTTATTATACAAAACCGGCTGCCATCGCTGCTTCCAAGAAAGCGTTTATTGTTACTCGCTTTGCTGATTTGGGTTTCCTGATCGGTATCCTGATTTACGGATATTATGGTGGTACATTCGGATTTACCCCGGACACGGTATCCTTGATAAGCGGTGGAGCTTCTATGCTCCCGTTGGCTCTCGGATTGATGTTTGTCGGTGGTGCCGGTAAAAGTGCCATGTTCCCGTTGCATATCTGGTTGCCGGATGCAATGGAAGGTCCTACTCCGGTCAGTGCATTGATTCATGCGGCTACAATGGTCGTTGCCGGTGTATATTTGGTGGCACGTATGTTCCCGCTTTTCATTGCCTATGCACCGAATACGTTGCACATGGTTGCTTGGGTAGGTGCATTCACCGCATTCTATGCAGCAAGTGTGGCTTGCGTACAATCAGATATTAAACGCGTACTGGCTTTCTCTACCATTCACAGATTGGTTTCATGATGGTAGCTCTGGGTGTTTGTACTTCCATGGATCCTCACGAAGGAGGTTTGGGCTACATGGCTTCCATGTTCCACCTCTTCACACATGCTATGTTTAAGGCATTGCTCTTCCTCGGTGCAGGTAGTATCATTCATGCTGTACATTCTAACGAAATGTCCGCGATGGGAGGTTTACGCAAATATATGCCGATCACTCACTGGACATTCCTGATTGCTTGTCTTGCTATTGCCGGTATTCCTCCGTTCTCGGGCTTCTTCTCGAAAGATGAAATTCTGGCTGCTTGCTTCCAATACAGCCCTGTAATGGGATGGGTAATGACAGTAATTGCTGCGATGACTGCTTTCTATATGTTCCGTCTGTACTACGGTATTTTCTGGGGCAAGGAAAACAAAGAACTCCACGCACACCACACACCACATGAAAGTCCGCTGGCTATGACTTTCCCGCTGATGTTCCTGGCAGTAGTAACTTGTGGAGCCGGATTTATTCCTTTCGGACACTTCATCAGTTCGAATGGTGAATCTTATTCTATCCATCTCGATCCGTCGGTGGCTATTACGAGCGTTGTCATTGCGATTATTTCGATTGCAATCGCTACATGGATGTACAAGAATGCCAAACAACCAGTTGCCGATTCATTGGAAAAACAGTTCAAAGGTCTGCACAAGGCTGCTTATAACCGCTTCTATATTGACGATATATACCAGTTTATCACGCATAAGATTATCTTCCGCTGCATCTCTACTCCTATCGCATGGTTCGACCGTCATGTAGTGGATGGATTCTTTGATTTCCTGGCATGGGCAACCAACACAACAAGCGACGAGATCCGTGGTTTGCAGAGCGGTCAGGTACAACAATATGCATACGTATTCCTTTGCGGTGCACTGGCACTTATCCTACTATTAATCTTATAAAGCACAGAACGATATGAATTTCTTATCAATATTCGTACTTATCCCTTATTGATGCTGGCCGGACTCTGGGCAGCACGAGGAATCAAAGCCATCCGAGGGGTTATGGTTACTGGCGCATCGGCACTTCTGATTGCCTCCGTCGTACTTACATTCCTGTATCTGGGAGAGCGTAGTGCCGGAAACACGGCAGAAATGCTTTTCCGTGCAGATACGCTTTGGTATGCCCCGCTTCACATATCCTATTCAGTAGGTGTTGACGGAATTTCGGTAGCCATGTTGTTATTGTCCGCTGTCATTGTGTTCACCGGTACATTCGCTTCCTGGCGTCTGCAACCGCTGACAAAAGAATATTTCCTCTGGTTCACCCTATTGTCTATGGGAGTATTCGGATTCTTTATATCCGTCGATTTATTCACCATGTTCATGTTCTACGAAATCGCATTGATACCGATGTACCTGTTGATTGGTGTATGGGGATCAGGACGTAAAGAATATGCAGCCATGAAGCTGACTCTTATGTTGATGGGTGGTTCCGCTTTCCTATTGATCGGTATTCTCGGAATCTATTTCGGCTCGGGAGCAACCACCATGAACCTTCTCGAAATTGCACAGTTGCACAACATACCTTTTGCACAGCAATGCATCTGGTTCCCGCTGACTTTCCTCGGCTTCGGTGTATTGGGCGCCTTTTCCCGTTCCACACATGGAGTCCTGACGGTCACGCTTCTGCCCCGACTGCCGTATCCATGCTTCATGCCGGAGTATTGATGAAACTGGGAGGTTACGGATGTTTCCGTATCGCCATGTATCTGATGCCGGAAGCAGCCAACGAACTTTCCTGGATATTCCTGATACTGACAGGTATCTCTGTAGTTTACGGTGCATTCTCCGCTTGCGTACAGACCGACTTGAAATATATTAATGCTTATTCATCCGTATCTCACTGCGGACTGGTTCTTTTCGCTATTCTGATGCTGAATCAGACAGCAGCAACAGGAGCTATCCTTCAGATGCTTTCACACGGATTGATGACAGCCTTATTCTTTGCTCTTATCGGTATGATTTATGGACGTACACACACACGTGACGTTCGCGAGCTTGCCGGCTTAATGAAAGTGATGCCGTTCCTTAGTGTATGTTATGTAATTGCCGGTCTTGCCAACCTCGGTCTGCCGGGATTAAGTGGTTTTATTGCTGAAATGACTATTTTCGTCGGCTCTTTCCAGAACAACGACCAGTTCCACCGTGTACTGACTATCATCGCTTGTTCTTCGATTGTGATTACTGCAGTCTACATTCTGCGTCTGGTAGGTAAAATTCTATACGGAACCTGTACCAACAAACATCATCTCGAACTGACTGATGCGACTTGGGACGAACGTGTAGCCGTTATCTGCCTCATCGTTTGTGTAGCCGGACTAGGTATGGCTCCTTTCTGGGTTAGCCACATGATTGGTGAAAGTGTACTCCCCGTAGTCTCACAACTGATTCCATAACCTTTAATTTTTAATCTTTAATAATTAATTTGTAAATATGGATTATTCACAATTTCTATATATGCGAGAAGAGCTGTCGCTCATAGCTGTCCTACTGCTGCTATTTCTAGCTGACCTCTTCATGAGTCCGGATGCACACAAAAATGGTGGGAAAGCACGCCTGAACACAATGTTGCCCGTTATTCTGATGGCTATCCATACAGCTATCAACTTAATTCCGGGGACTGCTGCCGATGCATTCGGCGGTATGTATCATTATGTACCGATGCACACAGTGGTTAAATCCATCCTGAACGTCGGCACACTGATTGTTTTCCTGATGGCGCACGAATGGATGAAAAGAGAAGATACTTCATTCAAGCAAGGAGAATTCTATGTACTTACACTCTCTACCTTGTTTGGTATGTACCTCATGATTTCCGCCGGACATTTCCTGATGTTCTTCATCGGACTCGAAACAGCTTCTATTCCGATGGCAGCATTGATTGCCTTCGATAAATACCGTCACAACTCTGCCGAAGCAGGTGCCAAATACATTCTGACAGCTCTTTTCTCCAGTGCATTGCTGTTGTTTGGTCTGTCCATGATCTATGGTTCTGCCGGGACTCTTTATTTCGATGACCTCCCTGCCCATATCGACGGAAATCCGTTACAGATCATGGCATTTATATTCTTCTTCACAGGAATGGCATTCAAGTTATCACTGGTTCCGTTCCACTTATGGACAGCAGACGTTTACGAAGGTGCTCCGAGTGCAGTTACCGCTTATTTGAGTGTTATATCAAAAGGATCGGCAGCATTTGTATTATTGGCTGTCCTTATCAAAGTATTCGCTCCAATGATTAATGACTGGCAGGAAGTACTTTATTGGGTAACCATCGCTTCTATCACTATTGCAAATATATTTGCTGTCCGTCAGCAAAACCTGAAACGTTTGATGGCGTTCTCCAGTATTTCGCAAGCGGGATATATTATGTTAGGCGTTATCGGTGGTACGGCACAAGGCATGACGGCATTGGTATATTATGTATTAGTGTACGCTGCCGCCAACCTCGGAGTATTTGCCGTTATCACTATCGTGGCCTTACGCAGTCAGAAATTCACGCTCGAAGATTACGCAGGACTTTATAAAACGAATCCCAAAATCGCTCTCTTGATGACTCTGTCTCTGTTCTCATTGGCAGGCATCCCTCCGTTTGCCGGATTCTTCTCTAAGTTCTTTATCTTCATGGCTGCTTTCGATGCAGGTTTCCACTTGCTGGTATTCATCGCATTGGTAAATACAGTGATTTCGTTGTATTACTATCTATTGATTGTAAAAGCAATGTATATCACTCCTTCCGACAACCCAATTCCTACTTTCCGCAGCGACCGCTGCACAAAATGGGGACTGGCACTTTGCACGCTGGTATCATCGGACTGGGTATTGCAAGTATTGTATATCAATCCATCGATAAACTGTCGTTCGGAATTTAAACGGACTACACCTTTTCACCAAAGAAACGGTCTTGGTTTCATGTCAGTATCAATCGACATCAAAACCAAGACCGTCTCTTTTATATAAAACCCACTTTTATTAATGAGGAAGGAAGATATTCACCTGCCTCATTACCACTCTACCGGGCACAGCCACCTCTTCCGTCACGATCACCCCGGGAATAGTAAACCAAAACCTTGATCCTTTTCCTTTTTCAGAATCAACACCAATCCGCCCACCTAATTGTTCAACGATGCTCTGACAGATAGAAAGTCCCAATCCTGTACCGTGTACAAAAGAATTAAGCTTCACGAAACGCTCAAAGATATGTGGCAACTGCTCTTTTTCAATACCGATGCCTGTATCTTCAACATAGAATTCCAATTCGCCATCTTTTAGTTTATATCCCACATGAATACTACCTTCAGAGGTAAATTTCATTGCATTATTAACAAAATTAGAGATCACCTGATGTATACGGTTACGGTCACTAATGACATGACAAACCGGAAGGTGATTATCAAGTACCAGTTCCACCTCTTCTTTCGCTTTCATCCCCATAGAGCGGACAATATCCTCACATAACAGATTTACATCTACATCTCCGTTGGTAAACTCAAATGTACCCGCTTCAATCTTCGACAAATCGAGTATATCTGAAATTAATTGCAACAAAAGATCATTATTCTCACGTACAATCTTAATATACTCCTGACGTTCTGACAACTCTTCAGTTTCCACCAACAAATCGGAGAAACCGACAATGGCATTCAGCGGCGTACGGATTTCATGGCTCATATTGGCAAGGAAAGCACTTTTCAAACGATCCATCATCTCTGCTTTATCGCGTGCCTGAATCAATTCGGCTTCAGTCTCCTTCAATTCTGTAATGTCATAATTGATACCGATGATTTCTATTTCATTTTCCTCCGGTTTATAATTAGTGACCATCACATTACTACTCACCCAATTCCATTCATTCTTCGTTCCGGGACGACGAATACGCATCTCACCCTGAAAATGCCTTCTTTTCCGTCTCTGACTTCATCATAAAAATCAAGGAAACGCTTACGGTCTTCAGGGTGCATATGGGTATAAACACCCACAACCTCATCCAAAAGCGTATCTTCCTCCTCACCTAAATTCTTATACCACTGTTTTATAGCATATCCTTTGCGATTCAAGAGATTCAACTTGGCATAACCTACTTTTGCATAATCGGATATCATCAGGAAGAAATTCTCAAAATCACGGATACGATTCATTGCATCAATCCGTTCGGTATTATCAATACTTATTAATATATATCCGCTGAAGTTGCCCTCATTATCATACAATTTACTAACCTTCGAATACAGTTCTATCGCATTAGAACGATTTGTCTCATAATATCCTTCCGCCTGTTCAAAAGAATAATTAAGCCTAAAATCTACCAAATCTTCATTCCGCACACGATCACGAATCCCCTGCGGCACATTCGGATTATCAAAGAAGTTAACTCCGATCACATCCGACTTATTCACTACACCGAATATCTCCAAATCCTTATTATTCAGGTCTATCAAATAGCCATCCTTATCGTAGACTCTACTCCTGCCGGAATATTAGCAAATATGTTCTGAAAGAGCTTCTCGCTACGGTCCAATGCCCGGTTAGCTTGTACCGATCCTGTAGAATCGAGGAACAAACCGACTATTTCATCTTTTCCGGGAGAATAAATAACCCAATGTGTATACCGTTCCGTTCTTGGAAAATATTCATCTTTCTCCCTATAAGAATTACTATCCAGTATTTCTTCCAGAAAATTAAGTTTTTGGAGATAGTCAGGATGCTTTTCAGATGCCAAAGAACCAATATACGATTCCAAAGGAAGCCCGAAAAAGGTTGAACTGACCTCATTCGCATCCGTCACCCGATAATCGCAAGGTTTATTATTCTCGTCACGGATAATGGACATACGTATATATCCCATCGGCATAAAATGAAACAGATTATTTAGGAAAGTCTGTTCACGGATTACCTTGTCCTTAGTTTTACGCAGCTCGATACAGATATTTATAATATTTCCCAATGAGGAGAACCATTGAAAATCTTCATTACTCCAGTCATGGTAAGTCTCAACCAAATCAATCCCCATATATCCCAAACGCGGTCGCCTGTCATCAAAGGAGTCACCATTAACGATTTGATTCCCTGAACTACAAGAATCTGATATTCATCAGGAGCCTCTTCTAATAACTGCTCCAGTGTATTTAAAATAATCGGCTTGCCCGATAATATCTGTTCACTCCACCATTTTGACTCACTGGCAGGCATGTCCTGCAGATTGTCTATCTCTGCTGATACTCCTTCAGAAACAACTTCGTAGATACAACTATGATGGGCATAAATTTCGTCGTATTCAAAAATATAAACACGACCTTTTCCATTATAAAGATTCAGAATATCTCTTAAAATATCTGTGATACAAGATTCTACTGCCTCATCACGTAGGAAACGAAGCAACGATTGTGAAACAAAATTCTGACGACAAAGCAAATCATTCACACGCCTTAATGCATCCCTTTGATCTTCTTCCTTGGGAGCCTCAACGCGCTGGATTATTCCGAAGGACTTATCACCTCCATCAACACCCGTACCCTTCTCACGAAAAGCCAGACGGGTATGCAGCCAAACCTCACCATATTTTGAATGAATCGGGAAAGTTTGTTCGTAAAAGTCCTTATGGATAGAAGAATTTGCCCGGAACTCCTGGGCAATCTGCTTACGATAATCTTCACGTATCAGGTTTAGAAAATCCGAAGTAGAGATGGTGTCGCCGTCCAATCCCAAAAGATCAGAAAGATAATCGGAACATAAATAATATCCTGCCGTTAAATCTACTTCCCACCATCCGATTTGTGCAAGAGAAGCCATTTTTTTGTATCGCTCGTTGTCTGTTTGCATATTTTGTATCGTTGTAAAATAATAGGTTGACAAATATACGAAAAAGGTAATCACTGATACCATAAAGGAGCAAATAAAAAAGCTAAAAGAAGATTACGAAAACAAATAAATAGAATATGGGAGAATCTGTTTGTTACAAATTCTCCCATACCTCCTATTAAAAAAGATACACTTTGCTACTCTATATCTTATTTATAAGGAAGAGAAATTATATCCGCTCCAAGTGAACAGGGATGCATCTGCACCTGTATTCGTAGTTGGCTCGGTAAATGTATTCAATGTACCGTTCAGCTTATTCTTAAAGTTCAATGTATGGGTGATGCTGATGCTGGAAGCAGCATTTCCTACACCTTTACTGTCATTCATATCAATCAAATCGATTGTACCGCCTGAACCTTTGACAAGGGCATTGGTGATCGTAGCTTTTGCTCCACGACGGATTTTAATCACATCTTGCATACGGTCTACATTATCCGTTGTATTGGCAGCATTATTTACGATTGTCATATTTTCAACCGTAAAATCCGACTGACGTAAATGATCCGAATAGTCACCATCCAAGTTACCATCTGCTTCAATGCCGCGCGGATCTGCTTCCGTACTGGTATAACCGCTTTCCCAAACGCCATAGCAGTTTTTCAATTTACCGGAATATCCTTGAGTGAAGTCGAACATGTCATCATCCGGGTTCACAGCCAACAAGTTGGTTACATTCACCGTACCGCCAAAGAATTCGACGGCATCATCCGCGCTCTCAAGAATGTAGATATTCTCAATCTTGGTAGCGTTTCCAACACCGTTCAGTGTCAATCCGTTGTGCTCGATATCGGCAGTAGAGCGGGCACCGGCATAGCAGATTTTCACATAAGTCAGTGAACCGGAATTGTCATTATCGACACTACCACCGTATTTATAGTTGTTGTCGATTTCCGTCAGACCTGTATCACTCTTATTGGCGTTCGAACCGGAAATCGGAGCTTTACCATTGATAATAATTCCTCCCCAATAACCGGATGTAGGGGTTGTTGAATTGGCGGTGAAAACAATCGGTTTATCGGCTGTACCGTCAGCATAAAGTTTACCGCCCTGTGCTACCAGCAGATAACTGCTGAAACCTTCGCGAGCCTTAATCGTTGTTCCGGCAGGGATATTCAGACGGCCTCCATTTTCAATGACTACCGTTCCGTTCAGAATATATTCCTTAGCTTCCAGTGTCTGTTCTCCGGTCAGCGTGCCGGACAGGATATTTTCGCCCACAACAATAGAGCTACCGGTCCCACCGTTGTTTCCACCATCTCCGTTACCATCACCGTCTCCGTCACTATCACTGCTACATGCAGTCAATGTAAGTGCTGTTGCCATAACGGCAAACGTCATAAAGTTCACAAACAATCTTTTCATTTTGCTTTCATTATTAGTTAATAATCTTATTTCATCACCCGGTTTAGAATGTACACGACACTCCCAGGCTTATATTTATTCCTTTCTTATAATCATTCAGTATCACCTTTTCCCCGTTTTCGTTCGCTTTGCGGCTTAACTTAGAAGAGGGATTCAACAAGTTGCGGGCTTTCAGGTTAAGCGAAAGATGCTTGTTCAGCTTGGCTTGGGATACAAAATCCAGTGTCAGTACTCCCTTCTCCATCATATCCTGATAACCCTGTGTGCCAATGGTATATATCTTATCACTCACATAATTAAGTACCAATGTATTGACAAAACTGCGTTCTCCTTTCGTGAAGTTATGCGAGAGGTCGAAATTGACAATCCACGGTGCAGCTCCTTCCAGTTGCGAGCCGGTGGTAACCGTTGCCAAAGGCATTTTTGCATTCGTGTAGATATAAGAGCCATTCAATCCCAAAGAGAGTTTATTCATTCCGTGCGCAGCATTACTCACCGGACGGACAAACAGATTCTTACGTATTTCTACTTCCACTCCTGCACGGTTGCCTTATCCGCTATATTCTCATAAGAAAGATAACCTCCGGCGCTTGCCACTTCGATGCGGGATATTGGATTCTTAATCAATTTATAGAAAGCTGTGAGAGAAATCAACTCGGTCGGAGTGGGATTAAAGTCCACTTCAGATCAAGGTTATAATGATCCGAAGGTTTCAGATTGGGGTTACCCTGACTGTTGAAGTTCACGCCGACATAACGGTAAGGAGATATTTCCTTTGCCTGCGGAAGCGTATATGTTTTACTAGCTCCCAGACGAAGCGAGTTTTTATCATTCAGATTGTATTTGAGATTCAAGCTGGGCAGGAAATAATCTTTTTGGATGGTATTGTTTCCTTTAGAGCCTCCACGATTCACATTGTAATCCACTTCAATATCTACTTTGTCGTATTTCATTCCCAGATTCACAATCCAACGGGGAGTAAACTGGTAGGTACCTCGGCATAAGCGGAATGGATATTCTTTTTACGGTATATTCATCTAAGTTCTTTTGTATCTTGAACCAGTCGGAAGCAAAGTTTTCTTGGTTATAATAATCGTCAAGCGATAAGTTGTCCAAAGAAGGAGGGTAGAAACATGTCCTACGGTCAGGTTATACTCCGTAGCTTTGAAGTTATCATCTACGAATCGGCCTGTATATCCGAAACGGACATTCGAAATTTCTTCTATATTATCTTTCAGACGATAGACCAAGCCTGCTTTTACATTCAAGTCGTCTTCATCTAAAGTTGAGAAGTAGCGCTGTTGTGAGTTGCCCCTTAGCAACGTATAGCCGTCTTCCGCTTTAGTCAGGTTATTGATACGACGATCCGGTTCATACCCTTTCACCATATTATAGGAAGCACCTGCATCGAGACTTAATGATTTGGTCAATCCCCAGTTAGTCATCAGTTGGTTAACGATCAGCATATTGTCATTTGTTTGTTGGCGACGGGTGAATCCGAGGTTTTCATAGTCGTCACTAAAAATCGAGTTCTTACCGTTGTAATCGCCCACCGACTGGGTATTGGCATGAATCATCATCAAATTATAACTGATGTGATGACGGTTCTGCATATCGAAATCCACATTGGCAAGTGCCAGTTGACTGATATTCTCCGCATACTTCTTTCCATTCATATCTTTGTAGACCGTACCGCTGGTAGTTGTATTACGTATGATTTCATCCGTATACTGATAGTCCGTCGTATGCCCGGCGGTCAGGAAGAAAGAAAGCGGATTTTTGTCTTTTCCGACATAGAATCGTTTACCTCCAGAAATACTGTAACTCCGGTTGATTTGAAAATGTTGAGTGGAAGGGTCTAACTTATTTCTGAAGTTCCATGAGTTTTCATCGGCAGGTTCGGTACGATTGGCAAAGCCCATGAAGTTCACTCCATCCTGTTTCAGAAAATCGGCTGCTACCGTTTGTGTATTCAAGCCACCGGAAATGCCGAATCCCAGATTACCGCTACCAATTAGTTCTTTGGATACAATATCAATGGTTGCCCCTCCGACATCGCTGCTGCCTCCCGCGTTGAATGCTTTATTTACGCCTACGGACTGAATAATATCCGTACCGAAGAAATCAAGAGAGATATTCTTATATTCCGGATCTTCGGAAGGAAGAGCAAATCCATTAAAAGTAGTTGCATTGTACCGGTCACCCAATCCACGGATAAAGACATTTTTCACTCCGTCTTGTTTAGACACTCCGGCAACTTTCGTCACAGCACCTTCTGCATCCGAAACACCTTTGCGGGAAAGCTCCCTGACACCCACAGATTGTACGGCAATTACTGCTTTTTGCTGTTCGAGCAACAGCATATTCTCATTTCCCTATTCTTCTTAGCTACAACCACCACATCGGCAAGTTCCTGTGCATCGGTTTCCAACTCCAAATTCAGTATCACCAGTTTTCCATTCTCCACACGTACTTTACGGCGTACTTCCGTTTTGTAGCCTACATATTTAATCTCAATATCATACATACCTTCCAGAACGCCCATGCTGTTCAATTCAAAATTACCCTCCATATCGGTCACTGCTCCGGCTTGAGTTCCGAGCAAACGTATTGTAGCTCCTATCAAAGGTTCTTTGGATAGTTTGTCTTTCACAGCTCCTTTAATCTTGATATTGGCAGCCAATGCAGGAAGTACACACAACAGGCAAAAAAAGGCTACCACTGAAAATCGGATAAGAAATAGTTTTTTCATCTAACTTTGCTCTACGTTTTAATTACGTCGGCAAAGATAGAGGGTGAGCATTACAACTATAAGACGAAATAAATACAATCTATTGAAAGAGTCGTTGCAAGATGATGACAAGATGTTACAAACGTATTATCAATCACTTACGCTATTAGTTTAACTTGTTTATAAGCAAATTTAAGACCGGAACTTCACTCTTTTATCTCTCATTAGGATGAATACACTAAATCAGTTTCTTTTTCTTCCGGTAGTTCTCGCGAAACTCTTTAGGCGAACAACTCTTTTTCTTCTTGAAGATCCGGTTGAAATTGGAAAGGTTATTAAAACCGCACTCATAACAAATCTCGGCAATAGACATTGTAGAATCTACCAACAACCGGGAAGCAAAGCCCAGCCGAATATCAATGATATAATCGGAAAGATTCTTGCCTGTACGCAGCTTGAAGAAGCGGCTGAATGACACATCCGTCATCCCCACCATATCGGCCAACTGCCCCAGACGTATTTCTTCCTGATAATGTGTATTGATGTACTCCTGCACTTTCTGCACACGCCGGCTGTCTGAATGAATATCTATCTTGGCAAAAGACGAACTGGACAAGGTACGTGCCTCTTCCTCAAAGAGAGAAAGTTCATACAGTATCGTCATAAACTTAATGACCGCATAAAATCCTTGCTTCTCTGAAGCAAGCGTATCCAGCAACGGATATATTTTGAGTATGGCGGACATCGGGAAACAAAGCCCTTTTTGTGCTTTATCCAGCATCCGGCGGATAGAGTCGAACTGATTCTTATTGATAAAGCTCTTGAAGAAAAGATCGGAAGAAAACTGAATCGTAATCTCCCGTATCTCTTTCGAACGGCACTCGTTCTGTTCCCAGACGTGCTCCAAGTCTTTTCCTGTTATCAACACCAAATCATAATCACCTATCACTTCGGAAGAGTCTCCTACAATCCGCCTTACTCCGGCAGCCTTTTCGGTGAAGTTCAATTCAAACTCGGAGTGGTTGTGTATAGGATAAGTGAATTCCGTTTTATAACGTTCCGCAATGTAAAAGCAATCCTTATCTGACAAAGGAGTGATTTCACGGATAATCTGGTTGGATAACGGTGTAGTCATAGTAATTACAATTTATAAGCGTTTTATCGTTTGATTAGTTTTCTATCTTTACCCCTATCCGATGCAGGTCTGCCCCCGACGGGTTTTGGAAGACACGCAAGTCGAATTCGGGAATAATGGCAAGCACATGATCGAAAACATCTGCCTGTATGCCTTCGTAGGCAACCCATACTTTATTGGCAGAAAAGAAATAAAGTTCCAATGGGATACCGGTTTCAGTAGGCTGAAGCTGACGTACCATGCAGGTCAGGTCTTGATTGACGGTAGGCAGATTCTTCAGATAGTTAGTCAGATAGGCACGGAAAACTCCCAAGTTTGTTTGCCGGCGTCCATTCACTAACACAGAGTTGTCGATATGATGTTCCTTATTATATTCTTCCACTACCTTTTCCGTTTCATCCACATAGTCTTTCAACAGTTGTATCTTCCGGTATTTTGCCAACATCTCCGGCGTACAGAAATGCACACTAGTCATATCTATATTGATAGAGCGTTTCACACGACGTCCGCCGGATTCCTGCATTCCCTGCCAGTTTTGGAAAGAATCACTAATCAATAGATAAGGAGGAATGGTGGTGATGGTATTATCGAAGTTACGTATTTTTACGGTATTCAATGTTACTTCTATCACTGTACCGTCCGCACCGTATTTCGGCATTGTGATCCAATCGCCCACCTTCAGCATATTATTGGCAGAAAGCTGGATGCCGGAGACAAATCCCATGATACTGTCCTTGAAAACTAACATCAGAACCGCAGCGGAAGCTCCCAGTCCGGTCAGCAACACCACCGGACTTTGCTTTATCAGAATACTGATAATGATGATAGCTCCTATAAAGAAGAGAATGACTTGCGCTGTCTGCAAAAGCCCCTTCAAAGGTTTGTCTTTATATTGCTCACGCGCGCTATATACCAGATACACAGCCGTGAACAAAGCACTGACGAAGCGAAGAAAGACTGCAAGGATATAAATCATGCAAAGTCTTCGAAGAAAATCAAGCAAAGCAGAGTCTGCATGTTCGGGAAAAGCAATAGGAATAGATATATAAATCAATATAGGCGCCACCATCCTGCTGATGTTCACCATTACTTTATCATTAAATACAATATCATCCCAAGTAGCTTTTGTCTGTCTCACCAATTTAGCCACGGTACGCAGAATAATCTTGCGGCAAATCAGATTGGCCAGTAATGCTATTCCAATAATAAACAATAAGATGATAAAGTTATCAATCTTATCAGCCATAGCTTCATCCACTCCCATCGAGAGCAAAGCATGATTCACTTCTTGCATCACTACATTACCTGCTTCTTCCGGTTGCCCGTTTGCCAATGCCACACTCACTGTATCAACCACTTCTTTTACTTCTTTCATAAGCAATCGTCTCTCTCTTTTTAGTTTTCTTTTATTTATGAT
>ENA-OQDE01000228-OQDE01000228.1-human-gut-metagenome-genome-assembly--contig:-NODE-228-length-36655-cov-2.664559_pt1 | contig 36655 bp, 26 predicted proteins | sample MGYA00242768_ERZ504595 | MGnify/ENA primary metagenome ERZ504595 (study PRJEB26092, sample SAMD00036307) | human gut metagenome | host: Homo sapiens | study: EMG produced TPA metagenomics assembly of... | reverse complement strand
GTATTCACGGAGCAAAATCTAATAATGGAACAGAATTCTCAAAACGCCTTACTAACGTAACTTTATTAATGGATTTTGGTGAAACCGGAGGTGAAGGGGTAGATGTGGAATGGATTCGTTCGGTAGCGGATTTGGAGTTTTAATGCCGATAAGGTATAAAAAATAGGTTTTTGATTTGAGTGAAGAGGGAAGTCTTTTCGTTTAAGAAACAAGAGCGGCATAATGTTATTAACTTTAATATTTTAGTATTATGAACAACAAAGACAAATTTTTGATGTTTCTATCGTTGATCTGCTTGCCATTTGGTGAATTGGCTGCAGAGCAAATTGGAAACATGGAGGTATTTCCAATAAATCAGGAGATACAGCAAAATGTAAAAATCACAGGTCGTGTGATTGATGCTGGTGGAGAAGCGATTATAGGAGCTTCCATTGTGGAAAAAGGGACTACTAATGGAACCGTAACCGATCTAAACGGATTCTATAGCATTGTGGCAAAGGCTTCAAATGCAGTGTTGAACTTCAGTTATATTGGTTATAGAAATCAGGAAATTCCGGTAGCAGGTAAAAAACTGATTAACGTCACAATGAAAGATGATTCAGAGACGCTGGATGAAGTAGTTGTAGTAGGTTATGGTACGATGCGTAAAAAAGACTTGACTGGTTCGGTCATCCAAGTTCGTCCTGATAAGATTGCCAATGAAAATCCTAAAACTGTTCAAGACATTTTACGCGGAACACCTGGATTGGTGGTAGGTTATGGTGAAGGCGATGCAGGCGCAAAAGGTGGCGGTGAGATGAAAATCCGTGGACAGCGTTCCGTTTATACAGATGGTGGTCATAACAATCCGTTGATTATCCTCGACGGCATGTTCTTCCAAGGAGAACTCTCGGAAATTAATCCGGATGATATTGGGCAAATAGATGTTTTGAAAGACGCGTCGGCAGCTGCTGTTTATGGAGCACAGGCTGCTAACGGTGTAATCATCATCACAACGAAAAAAGGTAAAAAAGGCAAGCCTGTTGTTAATTTCACAGCTAGCGTAGGTTTAACTCAAAAGGCTGCCTATCGTGATAGATGGCAAACTACGGACGAATATCTGCAACACTATGTAGACTGGAAAGAAAAAACACTTATGGTGTGAATGCTGAAACAGGAGAATATGCAGCTTATTCAAGACCAGGTAATGAATATACTTCAAAGCCGGAGTATTTCCGGAATCCTAATAATTTGTCGGGGGTGTCTTTGGAACAGTGGCGTAATTATTCGACCAATCGGGAAGGAGAATCTGATCTTAGTATATGGGCAAGACGTTTGGGATTTAGATATGATACGGCTGCACTTGACAATCTTTTGTCGGGAAAGACCGTCGATTGGCAAGATGAAGCGTTCCGATTAGGTTTCAACCAAGACTATAATGTAAGCATTAGTGGTGCCGGCGATAAAGTGGATTATTACATGTCTTTAGGCTATCTGCGCAATGAAGGTGCGTTTGTCGACGATACTTATCGAGCTATCCGTGCAAACTTGAAACTAAATGCAAAAGTTACCGATTGGTTTGAAGTGGGTGCAAATGTAAACTTTCAAGATCGTTCGGATGGTGAAATCGGCATGGATAAGGGTGGTTTTATGGAAAACAGTCCATACGCCATGCTGAAAGACGAAAACGGAAACTATACACAAGACCCCTTGATGTATCAATATGACCGTGCTAATGAAAAAAACTGGTATTTTGAGAAGCAATACATTCAATTGGAAAAAGGGTATACTACATTGAATACTATCTTCAATGCTAAAGTAAAACTGCCTTTCAATATCACTTATCAGTCAATATTGCGCCTCGTTTCCAATTTTTCTATGACCGTTATTTTACGTCTGCAGAAAGGCCTAATTCCAATCCTAACGACCGTGGAACAAATCGGGAACAGGCCAAACGTTTTAATTGGTCTCTGAACAATACGATTACTTGGGACCAAACTTTTGCCAACAGGCACCATGTTATTCTGACATTTGTACAAGAAGCGGAAGAACGCCAATATTGGTCGGACCGGATTGAAGCCCGTAATATTCTGCCGTCTGACGCGCTTGGGTTCCATAACACCCAGAATGGAGATAAGTCTGTCAGCTCATTCAGAACGGATGATAATCATCAAACGGCTGATGCATTGATGGCACGTGCATTCTATTCTTACGATGATCGTTATATGGTTACTGGTACCATTAGACGTGACGGCTATTCGGCTTTTGGGGCAAATAATCCTTATGCATGGTTCCCTTCGGGAGGTATAGCATGGTCATTCACTAATGAGGATTTTTCCAAAAATATACTCATATCATGAATAGTGGTAAATTGCGTGTTTCATATGGTAAAATGGTAATCGTTCATTGGAAAATCCTTACGAAGCACTTGCCAATCTTTATCCGGGGGGTGGTAAGATGCAAGGTTATATCACTTCTTCAGGTGACTTATATTTAATGCGTTATTTGATGGCCCAACGTATGAAGAACCCGAATCTGCAATGGGAAAAGACACAATCGTGGAACTTGCATTGGACTTTGGATTTTTGAACGACCGTATTACAGGTACGTTGGAATATTATCAAATGAGTACCAAAGATATGATTATGAGACAACCTCTATCTAATTTCACCGGATTTGAGAATATCACTACCAATTTAGGACAGGTGAACAATAGTGGTTTTGAGGTGGCATTGAATACTCTGAATATTGATAAGAAGAATTTCCAATGGAGTTCATCATTCAGTCTCTCATATAATAAAAACAGAATCAAACATTTGTTTGGTGATCGTCAAGATATAGTAGATGCCAATGGAACTGTGGTAGGTTCCAGAGAAGCGGATTATGTGGCAGCCGGATGGTTTATTGATAAACCTATTAGTGCGATTTGGGATTATAAAGTAACGGGAATCTGGCAGAAAGATGAGGTTGAAGAAGCTAAAAATATGGGCAGGTTCCTGGTGACCCGAAAGTATGGAATAATCCGGCTAACGACCAATACGATGCTGATGGTAATTTAGTAAAGGTTATCTATAATAATGATGATAAAGTGTTCCAGGGACAAACCGCCGCTCCGGTTACATGGGCATTACGTAATGATTTCACCTTGTGGAAAGATTTGACTCTCTCTGTGAATATTTACTCTCGTATGGGGCATAAGAGTCTGGAAGTATGTATTTGAACAATGATGACGACGGTGGTGGTATGACTTATAGATTGGTGAACAAGAATGCTAAGGAATATTGGACTGTAGACAACCCGACTAATAAATATGCACGTATTGAGGCGCAAGGCCCGGAAGGTGCAAAAGGCGCACGTAGATTATATAATCGTTCTTTTATTCGTTTAGAAAATATATCTGTTGGCTATACATTGCCTAGGGCTTGGACGGAAAAAATACAAATCGATCGTGTGAAAGTGTATGGCTCTGTTCGTAACGCTGCTGTATGGGCTAAAGATTGGGAAGGATATGGAGATCCTGAAACTGGTAATTTTGCATCTCGTATTTGGACGCTTGGCCTTAATTTAACATTCTAATCTTTTAAACAGAAACGTATATGAAAAATTACATTCAAAAATATATTTGTAAAAGTGCCACTTTATTTGTGGGCGCTTCATTAATGTTGACCGGATGTTCGGAAAGTTTTTTAGATCCGGATCCTCAAACAATGTTTGAACCGGAAACTGTATTTTCTACGGAAAATGGTATCAAATCCGTATTGGCTATTTGTGACCGTCAACTTAAACGTAATTATGTGAGTGAAGATTCCAGGGAGATGATAGCGCTGCCCACAGAATATACTTTTTCTGATTTGATGGTACCGTCTGCGACTGATAAAAGCGGATTGTTGGATAATGTTGACAATCTGTTGAGACCGAACAGCGATCAAAGTGACGAAAAAATTTAGGACGCACAAACAGTATATATTTCTTCTGGAGACAAAATTTTGAAGGTGTTAGAAATGCTAATACAATACTTTCGTTTATAGGTAATGTACCAATGGATGAAACATTGAAAAACGAATACATTGGCCGTGCCTATTTCCATCGGGCTTATCGCTATTATTCATTAGTTTTTCAATTTGGACATGTACCTTTGTTGACAAAACTTCCGGAAGTTCCTAAGCAGAACTATCGATCTACTCACCGTGACGCTATTCTGAAAAAAATGGTAGCAGATATGGAATTTGCTGTACAATGGGTGCCTGAACAGAAAGATATGGATTATGTTGGTATGGTAAATAAAGGTGCTTGCCGTATGTTGCTTTCTAAGCTCTATATGTCTATTGGTGAATTCGGGAAGGCAAAGGAACAGTTGGATATCTTAATTGATAAATCAGGCTATTCTTTGATGGAAGAACCTTTCGGAACCTTCTTTGAAGGTGGCGAATCTGCATCATGCCTATTGCCCGCAATGTTATCTGGGATTTACATCGTCCGGAGAACAAGTTGATTGCTGCCAACAAAGAAGTGATTATGGGTATGCCCAACCGGGGAGCAGCTAAAGAATCATTCATCCCGATGTTGACTATGCGTATTATGTATCCTTTCTTCTTTGATAATAAAATCAAAATGCCTGACGGAAAGCAAGCTCTATTCAACTATACTCGCAAAGATGGCAAATATCGTAAAGAATATGATTATATGCGTGGACTAGGACGTGGTATATCTACATTCCGTACTACCACTTTCTATCAAGACGATTTGTGGGCTGTTAATGGTAAAATGGATCAAACCGATTTGCGGCATAGTACAGAAACGGGAAACTGGATGCACATGGAAAACCTGAAATGTAATAATCCGGATTCTGAATTCTTTGGGCAAAATATTAAGCTTTACGCAGAAGATGATTATTACAGTGAGAAAAATGAACTTGTTACCCGCAAGGGAGATTTGATGTGTTCTGACACTATTCGTCGTTGGTATGACGTCCCTCATTACATTTTCTGCCTGAATGATGTCATCAATCAAGCTAAGGAAACCAATAATGGTCTGGAAGGAGCTACGGATGGCAGTATTGCTGATTGGTATCTGTATCGTTTGGCGGAAGCTACCTGCTGCGTGCAGAAGTAAAATTCTATATCAATCCGGATGATCCAACAATCAAGGATGATATAAACATCGTCAGAGAACGCGCTCATTGTACTGAATTTTATACAGATAAGGTTACTATCGGTGATATCATGGATGAACGTGCGCGTGAACTTTTCTTTGAAGAATGGCGTAATGTAGAGTTAACCCGCGTATCTCTCTGTTTGGCTATCAGCGGCAGAGCGGACGAGTTCGGAAATACATATAAAGTGGAAACATTCGATAAGCAATCCGGCACTGATCCTGAAGGTGGTAGCTATTGGTATCAACGTTGCATCAAGAAAGGTATGTACAACAAAGGCATTACTATTAACGTAAACGCTACTAAAACAGATATCAATTATATCATGGGTAAACATAACATTTATTGGCCTATCCCTGAAAAAGCAATCGTTTCTAACGGAAAGGCTCCTTTGTATCAGCTACGGTTATGATGGTTATGATCCGAATGTGCAGATATGGGAAACTTGGGAAGAAGCTGTGGCCGATGAAGACAAATTCTGATAGGTGAGGAAAGCTTTTGATAATAGATAATAAATAGCCACCGTAACTTCGAATTTCGAGTTGCGGTGGTTGTTTTTTGAACATATTCTGCTATTTATAGGTCGGTTTCTTTTATTCGTTTTATTGCTTTTTGCCTTACTTTGCGTTATCAATAGTCAATCTAATGTGTATATGAAAAATAAAATTTTATTGCTGGGCTTATTTTGTTGTAGCCTGATTTCGGCAAAAGCACAAGTTTTACTCGACAAAGGAACCGGAAAGAATAGTTTCCCTATTGTTTCTTCATTAACGAATGCAGTCGTTTGTTTTGATGGAAAAGATGCAACTGTAGTACGTAAAAGTGCTTCTCTTTTTGTAGATGATGTTCGCCGTGTGACGGGGCAAGAGTTGAAGATGGATGAAAGCAAGCCCGGAAGAGTATCTGCGCGGTATGCGATTATTGCCGGTACTATAGGAGAAAGCGGGTGGATTGACGCTTTGGTATCGAGAAACAAAATAGATACGGCAGCTATTGCCGGAGGTTGGGAACGCTATATGATAGAAGTGGTCAACAATCCTGTGCCGGGCATAAAGAAAGCAATTGTTGTAGCCGGAAGTGACAGGCGTGGCACGGCTTACGGGCTCCTCTCTATTTCAAAAGCAATAGGAGTATCTCCCTGGTATTGGTGGGCGGACGCTCCAATCAAACGGCAAAAACAAGTTAGTGTAAAAGTCGATAAGTTCATTTCTAAAACACCGTCTGTCAAATTCAGAGGTATCTTTATCAATGATGAAGACTGGGGACTTTATCGTTGGTCGAAACGCAATTTTGAAAAAGAACGTGGAAACTTCGGACCGAGAACGTATGCAAAAGTGTGTGAACTGTTACTTCGTCTTCAGGCTAATTACCTTTGTCCGGCTATGCATGACGCATCCATGGCATTCCACCGTATTCCTGAAAATCGGCTGGTAGCGGATAGCTTTGCTATTGTCATGGGGTCTTCTCATTGCGAACCATTACTGTTTAATACAGCAAGCGAATGGAAACGTGATAAAATGGGTGAATGGGATTATATCAATAATAAAGAGGGTGTCAACAAGGTGTTGAAATCACGCGTAGATGAATGTGCTCCGTTCGAAAATGTATATACCTGGCTTTGCGTGGATTACACGACCGGGCGATGAATGCAAGCAATAACATGGATGACAGAAAGAAAATGCTTCAGGAAGCACTGATGGCACAAAGACAAATGTTGGTAGATGCAATCGGTAAGCGTGCAGAAGACATTCCTCAAGCCTTTACTCCTTATAAAGAAGTGCTCGATGTATACGATCAGGGGTTGGAACTTCCGGATGATGTGACCATTATCTGGCCGGATGATAATTATGGATATATGAAACGTTTGAGTAGTCCGAAAGAGCAGAAACGTTCCGGCCGTTCGGGAGTATATTATCATTCTTCTTATCTTGGTAAACCTCACGATCATCTTTGGATGAACACAACTTCCCCTACATTGATGTATGAAGAACTCCGTAAGGCATACGACATGACGGCTGACCGTATTTGGCTACTCAACGCCGGAGATATCAAATCCTGTGAATTTGCTGTAGACTATTTTCTGACAATGGCTTTCGATATTGATTCATTCAATTTTGAAAGAGCGGCAAATTATCGCACTGAATGGTTGTGCGGTATGTTGGGCGATGACTATCGGACCGAATATCAGGATGTGATAAACTCTTTCTATAAATTGGCTTTCGCCCGTAAACCTGAATTTATGGGATGGGGTTATCAGTGGACTACGGATAAACACGGAAGAGAGCGAAATACGGATACTGATTTCTCGCTTGCTAATTATCGTGAAGTGGATACTCGTCTGGCAGAATATCAGCGGATAGGAAATGTGGCAGAAAAAATATTGAAAGCTTTACCGGAAGATAAAAAAGCATGTTATTATCAATCATTATATTATCCGGTCAAAGGTTGTGAACTATTGAACCGTATGATTCTCAACGGACAGAGAAACCGTTGGTACTCTATTCAACAGAGGGCAACTACCGCAGAACTGGAAAAAATGACTAAGGCTTGTTATGACAGTCTGGAAGTAATAACAAAAGGATATAACTCATTACTTGGAGGTAAATGGGATCATGTAATGACCATGAAACAGGGATTTGCCGCAGCCTACTTTGAACTCCCGGCTCTGCGGAAGGTAAATCTGGCACCTGCAGCCTCTTTGGGCATATTGGCCGAAGGAGAGGATATTTTGAAAGGCAGAAGAGTTTCCATTCCCTGCCATGTTTCAACACATACTTCCGCCAATCCTATTACGTAGACGTTTTCAATAAAGGAGCGACTCCTCTGAAATGGAAAGCATCGGTTTCAGATAACTGGATTCTGTTAAGTCAGAAAGCCGGAGAAACTGCCATGGAAAATCGTATAGAAGTCTCAATCGACTGGGCTAAGGTCCCGACTGGTGAGAAAGTATTCGGAACGTTGGAAATCGCATCTGATCGTGCGAGAAGGAGAATGTTTATATTTCAGTCTTCAACCTTCTTCTCCTTCATTAGCCGAAATGGACACTTTATTTGTAGAGCACAATGGATATGTTTCTATTGACGCTGCCGGTTTCCACCGGAAGGTAGAGAACAAAGCTATTCAAATGAGAACGATTCCTAACTTGGGAATAGAAAATACAGCTATTCAACTAGGTGACCCGACAGCCGCCCCGCAGCGGACAGCAGGTCGCAGTACCCCTCGCCTAGAATATGATTTCTATACATTCGAACAAGGTTCGGTTGATGTCTACACATACGTATTGCCTACATTTACATTAAGTAAGGACCGTGGGTATGCCGGACATGAAGCAACGAATGTGGAAACGAAATATGGAGTATGTATTGACGAAGGTCCTGTGATGAATCCTTCTACTTCTTCTTTTGAGTATGCACAAATCTGGTACGAAAGTGTGTTGAAGAACTGTAGAATCAACAAAACCACTTTGCATATCGACAAACCGGGTAAACACACAGTGAAAATTATATGTGGCGATGCCGGAACTGTATTGCAAAAGATTGTCTTGGATTTCGGAGGAATGAAGCGCTCATATTTAGGTCCGCAACCGACGAGACAGGGAAAATAGCAAGTTGAATAAAATATACTGGAGCTATGAAAAACACTTTTTTTTATGTTATTTTTCTCCATAGCTATCTCATTTATAGCGTGCGGGGGCAGTGGTGAAAATGATGAGAATTTACTAGCTGGTAACGGGAATACGGAGAAACCAAAGGAGGACGAATCCCAGGAGCCTGTGGTTTGTAGCATCACACCTATTGGGGAATTGAATCAGGGGACACCTATTATAAATTCCCACGCAGATGTTACGAAACGCTCTTCATTGATGATGAACTATCGGATGCTTGTGACTATGGAATCTTCGTATCCTCGCTATCCTCGTATAAAAAAGATGAAGAATGGTGACTATATTTTGTTCTATCACAATGGTAGTGCTAATAATAATATTGGTCGGCGTTGTGTTTATGCGCTTAGTAAGGATCTGAAAACTTGGAGCAATAAAGGAGAAATATTTAACAGTTATGACATTATCGATAGCAAAGGCAATAAGAATATACATTGCTATGCTAATTGCGATGGGCTGGTGCTCTCTAATGGAGATATATTGGCAGTTGCATCTTGCAGAGCTAATTCCGGTTATCGGGATTTGCCGGAAGATGCAGGAATTGAATTAAAGCGCAGTACGGATAATGGTGTTACTTGGAGTGAACCTATCAAGATCTATCAGGGAGTTAATTGGGAACCTTTCTTGTTGGAGTTGCCTACAGGTGAATTACACTGTTACTTTACAGATAGCAGTCGTACTGGCTTGGAAGGACATGGCACAGATACAGGTACGGCAATGGTTGTTTCTACTGATGGAGGAAAGACATGGAAACCGGACTTTAGTTCTTCTCCTTATTATGTATTGCGAATGAGGTGGGAGAAAAACGGAATTGTCGGCTATAATCATCAGATGCCTTCTGTTGTGAGACTCAATGATAATAAGGGATTAGCTGCTGCTGTGGAAACCAATAATTCAGGATATCATATTTCGCTTTGTTATTCAGATAAAGACAAATGGGAATATTTGGCTGCCGACCAGGAAGGACCTGTCGATAGTAATAATTGTGTTTTCTCCGGTATGGGACCATATTTGGGACAGCTCCCTTCGGGAGAAACCGTCCTTTCGTATGAATCGTCAAGTAAATATACTCTTAAAATAGGAGATGCTACTGCTCGTAATTTCGGTAGCGCTTATCAACCTTTTTCTGGTGGTTATTGGGGATCATTTTGTATTATTGATTCACATACTTTGGTTGGAACTAATATTAAAGCGAAAGAAGGACCGGTTCAGATGGCACAGTTTGTACTTAATCATCGTATTGATGCCGTGAAAAGAAAGGTAACAATAGATGGTAACAATAAAGAGTGGGCAAATACAGATCATGCACTCTTTGTGGGCAGTAAGTCACAAGCACAAGGAACGTTACGTTGTTCGTATGATGATGATAATATTTATTTCCTGTTAGAAGTACTTGATCGAAACTTGTTAGCCTCTGATTACGCTTCCTTATACGTATCTCCTGTGAGTAATAATAAGCTGTCAAAAGGGGCTTGCTGCATACAAGTAACAATGAATGGACTGAAGAATTGTGAAATATATGATGCATCATGGAAAGAAGCTCAATTAGATGCCCAGGTCAAAACTTATGTTTGCAATGAAACAAATGAGAGGCTTATAGATGATTATGGATATATTGCTGAAATTGCTATTCCACGTTCAAAATTGACTATCACTTCCGAGCAAGTACTTGTCAATTTTTCTATTACAAAGCGAAATTCTTTAGATGCCATTTGTGATGTTGCATCTACAAGTACGGCACGTTGGATACCGGTGACTGGGTTATGATTCGGAGAATTTAATATTGAATAATTAATTATATAGAACACTACGATTATGAAAAGGAATTATTTGATTTATGCCTTATTGATGACTGTTTTTTTGAGCTCAAATGTGATTTCTGCTCAAAATTGTTTTGGAGATTTTCCTGTGAAGGCAGATCCAAAGACGGTTGGAAATAAATTGAGCAGACGTTTAATGGAAACTAAACATCAACTGTATTTTGATAGAGGAATACATTATGCAGAGGTGTGTACATGGTATGGAGCTCTTCGTTTTGCAGAATTGACAAATAATAAAGAATTGATAAAGCTGTTAAGAAACCGTTTCGAATTATTGTTTCATCTGGAAAAAGAACTTCTACCTCCACCGATTCACGTAGACCAAAATATGTTTGGTTGCTTACCTCTAAGATTTTATAATATAACGAAAGATAAGCGTTATTTAGATCTGGGACTGCCCTATGCTGACACTCAATGGGAACTTCCTGCCAATGCGAATGAAGAGGAGCGTAAATGGGATAAAAAGGGATATTCTTGGCAAACTCGTCTTTGGATTGATGATATGTATATGATTACTATTGTGCAATCTGAGGCTTATAAAGCTACTGGTGATCCTAAGTACATAAATAGGGCTGCCAAAGAAATGGTTCTGTATTTGGACGAATTGCAACATCCCAACGGTCTTTTCTATCATGCACCGGATGTGCCTTATTATTGGGGACGTGGTGACGGTTGGATGCTGTCGGTATGACGGAGTTGCTTTATAACTTACCGGAAAAGGATCCTAATCGTGCACGTATTATGAAAGGTTATTTGTTGATGATGGATAATCTGAAAAAATACGTCAATAAAGATGGACTTTGGAATCAACTGATTACCGAACCGGACTTTTGGACAGAAACATCTGGTTCGGCAATGTTTACCTATGCCATGATTGTGGGTGTCAACAACGGTTGGCTGGATAAAGAAGAATATGCTCCGGTGGCACGTCGTGCATGGCTTGGCTTATGTAATTATATTAATGACAAAAATGATCTTACTGAGGTTTGTGTTGGAACCGGAAAGAAGAACAGTAAACAATATTATATGGATCGTCCCCGCATCGCCGGTGATTATCATGGACAGGCACCGATAATATGGTGTGCTTATGCATTATTGAATAAATAAAACAATAAAAGACCGGATACAGATCTATGGAGTTTTTTTATTCATAGTGTATTGTTGCTTTTAACATAACATATATTTATTTTTGAAGGGTCTGAAATTATAATGCTTGAATATGAAAAGAGAATTTTGTATTTTTATTGTACTTTTTTTAGTGTTTCATATACATGCTCAATTAGTATACCGCGATGCTTCGAATTTTCCACTATTAGGAAGAGCGACAGAGAGTGCTGGGGCACGATATGAAAGGTTCCCGGATTCATTAAAGAATATTTCTCGTGCTCCATTATGGAATTTAAGCCGTAACTCTGCGGGAATGGCAATACGTTTCCGTAGTAATTCCACTACGATAGCAGCTAAATGGGTGGCTCTTTTTAATACCCACATGAATCATATGACTGATACTGGTGCAAAAGGTTTAGATCTTTACTGTCTTCAGAAGAATGGTGACTGGCGTTTTGTCAATAGTGCCCGTCCGAAAGGAAAAACAAATCAGGTCACCATTATAAAAAATATGCATCCTGAAGAAAGAGAATACATGCTTTATTTGCCATTGTATGATGGTCTTGTTTCTTTGTCTATCGGAGTTGATTCTTTGGCTACTATTAGTCAGCCGTTAGTGGATTATCCAATTCGTAAGAATCCTGTTGTTTTTTATGGAACCAGCATTCTTCAAGGAGGTTGTGCTTCACGTCCAGGAATGGCACATACCAATATTATATCGAGAAGATTGAACCGTGAATGTATCAATTTAGGATTCAGTGGAAATGCATTTCTAGATTTGGAAGTAGCTAAAGTAATAGCTGAAGTAGAAGCAAGTGTTTTTGTTTTGGACTTTGTACCTAATGCTTCTGTTGCACAGATGAAAGAACGGTTGGAAACATTTTATCGTATCATTCGTAGTAAACATCCGGATACGCCAATTATTTTTATAGAGGATCCTATTTTTCCTCACACATTTATGATGAAAAGGTTGCTAAAGAGGTGCGACGAAAGAATGATACGTTGAAAGAGATATTTAATTGTTTAAAGAAAATAAATGAGAAAAATATCATTCTTATTTCATCAAAAAATATGCTGGGAGAGGATGGAGAAGCTACTGTAGATGGCATTCATTTTACAGACTTAGGTATGATGAGATATGCTGATTTAGTTTGTCCGGTTATAAAGAAAGCAATTAGATGAAATGGTGTTGCTATTAGTTTAAAATATAGCAACACCATAAATATTCTAGTTTTCAAATAATGTTTGAGTAGTAGTGGATTGTTGAAGAAGAAATTATCCAATAAAAGAAAGATATTGTTCAGATGGTTGCTAATAAAAACTCCTCTGTATAATCTTTGAATACTTTAGATTAGTTTGGGACTAATTTTTCATTTATTGACCTATATTTAATATCTTAAATAGTTCCAATTCTCTACTTTTGTATCAGATGATAGGGGTGCTAGTACTTTATAGAGAGATAATGATCATTATTATATAATACGGAATTTAGTTTTAGATGCAGTTAAAAAGATAGTTCAAGGGATAACGTTTTTTGATAAAACACAGGGTATTACTTAAATCTATATGTAATGAATTACAAATCAATTAAAAAAAATATTCGAAAAATTGGGCTAATGTTTCTTAGTGCGGGACTTCTGCTTTTTTTGTCATGTGGTTCTGATGATACTAAGGATGTTTCTGGTGAAGATGGGGATGTAAATTCGAATCAGTATTTACAAGTACAGCCTAATGGACTAAATGTAATTAAGGTTTCCAGTAGTGATGTGACACAAGTTGTGTACCCTTTCTCTGTGGAGTTGAAGGGGGGCAGTGCGAGTACAGCTTTTATAGCAGAACTGGATGAGTGGAAGGAGGAGGATTTGAAGGCATATAATAAGGAGGAAGAAACTGCTTATAAATTATTGCCATCGTCGTTGTATTCGATAAGTACCTCACAGCTTGCTTTTGAACAAGGAGTTACTTCAAAGGAAATAGAAGTTAAATTTGACCCAGCTAAAATATTTGCTGAATTCAAGAAAAATGGGGCTGAATATGTGATAGCATTGAGACTAACCTCAACTACCGTAAAGGTTCGTAAAAGTCAGAGTGATTTTCTACTACATATTTCGTTTGATTATCCAATAGTTAGTTTGGCTACTACTTCAGAAGAGGTTAGCATTAGTAAAGTGTTGATGCCCATTTCTGTTAATACTACTTTTAATTATAAGGTAGATGGAGAAATAAAAAATAATCCTTGGAACTTTTCGTGTAAATTGGAAGTACCCTCTAATGCGAAAGAACTGGTTGCTGAATATAATAAGAACTATAAAACTTCTTATCAGCTTCTTCCAGCGGCTAACTATGATTTAGGAACGGGGATATTTTTCAAAGCTGGGGAGAATGAGGCTGCTGGAGAGTTTATAGTTAAGCGTGAAGGAATGGAGACCGTAAAATATTTGTTGCCTGTACGGCTAGGGGAGTGTTCTCATGAAAGTGTTGCTCTTCGCGATGAAATTTGTTACTTCAAAATAGGTATAACTTACACGAACCCGGTAATTACCTTCTCAAGTGCAGCCGATCCTACTGTTATTCGCACAGAGGATGGTTTCTATTTATATGCTACTCAAACAGATAAATATTGGGTTCCTATTTATTTTTCTAAGGATTTAGTGAATTGGGAATTTAAGAGAACTGCTTTTCGAAATGCGACAAAGCCGCAAATTCCTGGTGGAGGTGCATTTTGGGCTCCGGAAATCCGTCATATTAATGGTAAATATGTACTTTATTTTTCATGGGCAAAATGGGGAGATGGAGATGCTAGCTACACTGCAGTTGCTACTTCAGATAGTCCTTTAGGTGATTTTGTAAATAGTAAAGAGTTGCTGACGAAAGAAGATTTTGGGTCCAATTGTATTGATCAGTTCTATTATGAGGAGGATAATAAAAAATATATGTTTGTCGGTAGTTTTAATGGTATTTATGTAACTGAACTTACTGATGATGGACTTTCTGTGAAACGTAATGAGAATGGTACCCCAACTCTTAAAAAGCAAGTCTGTGGTAAAGCCTTTGAGGGTACCAATATTTATAAGAAGAACGGCTATTATTATCTGTTTGCATCTATAAACAATTGTTGTGATGGCGAGAGAAGTAGATATAAAGTAGTGGTGGGCCGCTCACAGGATTTACTTGGACCATACCTTGATAAGAGTGGTAAAGATATGATTAACAATGCTTGGGAGTTGGTATTGGAAGGAGATGGCCAGAAATTCTTTGGTCCTGGTCATAACTCCATTATTGTACAAGACGATGCCGGTACTGATTGGATGATATACCATAGCTATGTGAAAGAAAATGGTGAGGTTGGAGGACGTTTGGGTATGTTAGATCGGGTATTGTGGACAGAAGATGGTTGGCCCTATATAAAAAATTGTGTGCCTTCAACTTCAGATTTTCTTCCCGTATTTAATAATTAGGTTGAAATGTTAGTTGGATATAGTTTTGAGATTAAAAAAATAGCGAACTAAAATTTAATGTATGAAAAAGAAAAGTTTTTGGAAGGACCGGTACATCAGATTGTTTACTATCATGATGCCGTTGATAGTCCTTTGTGTACTAGGTTGTAAGGACGATGAGTCGGAAGAAGCGGCTTTTGATCCGAGTAAGCCGATTGTGATTACTGATTTTGAGCCTAAAGAAGGAGGTGTTGGTAATAACTTGATTTTATATGGTGATAACTTCGGTAATGATCCAACCAAGTTAAAGGTTATTATTGGGGGTAAAGAGGCTAATATCATTAATGTTAAGAATCAAATACTGTATTGTGTCGTTCCACGAATGGCTGTGGATGGAGATGTAGAAATCAGTGTTTATGATGGTGAGGGAGAAGAAATAGCCTATGCGGAAGCCGAAGAGAAGTTTACATATGTAAAGCAATGGCTAGTATCAAGATTGGCTGGTCAACGGTTTCAAAATGAAAATGATGCATATGAACAAGATGGCTCTTTTGACGACTGTGGGTGTATTAAAGGGGCAACTTGGTTTTCCTTTGATCCAAAATCTAATTTTGATCATTTATATATGACTGCCTCTGGTGTAGGTTCGTGTCGTTTGATTGATTTGGAGCAAAAGACAGTAACCATGCTTCCTGATTTAGGGAATAAAACAGAACGACCCACTATTATAAATTGGACAGTGGATGAAAATCAAGATATGATTGTGTCTAGAGATTTATCTAATAATGGAGCTGTAAATATCGTTCTTTCTCGTGCTTCAGGTTTTAAAACGAAAACTTTGTTAGAGGACAGTCAACATAAACAAAAAGGAGTGACCGGTGCTTTTGTACACCCCAAGACTGGAACTCTTTATTATACATTATATGAAACTCAACCGATGTGGCGATATGATTTTGCAACAAAAGAATTTACAACTTTTGCCAGTCATATGAGAACTAAAGAAACTTTACGAATGGTGGTACATCCTACGGGGAAATATGCGTATTTATTACGTTTGTATTCTTCTCAGCAAAATAGCTATATTGCACGAATGGATTATAATGAAGTATTGGATAAATTTTCCGAGCCCTATATAATTGCCGGTCATGCTAGTAAAGCTGGATATGTAGATGGAGTAGGAGGAAATGCTCGTGTGAATGGGCCTGGACAAGGCGTTTTTGTAAAAAATGAAGATTATACAGGTGCAGAGGATGAATATGACTTCTATTTCACCGATGAATATAACCATTGTATACGAATATTAACTCCTACAGGTAGGGTAACAACATTTGCTGGACGTGGAAATGGAAGTACAGAAGGAGGATATGCGGATGGGGCATTACGTACAGAGGCGCGTTTCTTTCATCATGGGCTATTGCTTATGATGAAAAAAAGAAAATGTTTTTATGTGGGTGAAAGAGGAGAAAAGCATGATGGAACAAAACAGGCTGTCATTCGTAAAATAGCCCAGGAAGAATAATAAATGATAAACACATATTTTATGATGAGAAAAAATATATTTATATGTATATTGTTGTTACTTTTCTCAATAAGTGCATGGACACAAGAAAGTGTAACAGTAACAGGTATTGTAACTGACCAGAATAAGGAACCCCTGATTGGTGTGAATATTGCTATAGAGAATATGCCCGGATTAGGTGTGATTACTGATCTAAATGGTAGATATAAAATTAAGACTTCTACTTATAATAAACTGGTATTTTCATACATCGGATATGAAACAGTGAATATATTGGTGAAAGAACAACGTGTAATAAATGTAGTCATGAAAGAAGCTTCTGCTACTGTCATTGATGAAGTTGTGATTACGGGTACAGGTGCACAGAAGAAAATAGCTGTTACAGGTGCTATTACTAACGTGGATGTGGATGCTTTGAAATCTGTTCCTTCTACATCAGTGGCAGATGGGTTGGCTGGTGTGGTTCCGGGAGTAATGGCAATGCAGACTTCTGGTCGCCCGGGTAGTGTGTCAGAGTTCTGGATTCGTAGTATTTCTACCTTTGGTGCTAATACTGCTGCATTAGTATTAGTTGATGGATTTGAACGTGATATTGATGAAGTAAATGTAGAAGATATAGAATCTTTTACTGTACTGAAAGATGCTTCTGCTACTGCTATTTATGGAAGTAAGGGTGCAAATGGTGTCGTTTTAATTAATACAAAACGAGGAAAAGAGAGTAAGATTAATATTGATGCGAAAGTAGAAGGATTTTATAGCACTTTTACTCAGGCACCGGAGTTTGTAGATGGATATACATATGCTTCTATGGCTAATGAGGCTAGATTGACACGAAATCAAGAGGCACTTTATTCTCCAACGGAACTAGAATTATTCCGTTCAGGGCTTGATCCAGATCGATTTCCTAATGTAGACTGGATGGATGTGATGATGCGTGATGGTGCTTGGAGTTCGCGTGCTACTCTGAATATGCGTGGTGGTGGTCGAACAGCTCGTTATTTTGTGTCTGGTAGTTATCAAAATCAACAAGGTATGTATAAGGTAGATAAAGCGCTAAAGGATTATAATACCAATACAAATTATAGAAAATGGACATATCGTATGAATCTGGATATTGATATTACAAAGACTACTTTGTTGAAAGTGGGATTATCCGGTTCATTACGTAAACAGAATGATCCAGGAAGTGGAACGGATAATCTTTGGTCGGTGCTTATGGGATATAACCCTATTATGATGCCTGTAGTTTATTCGGATGGAAAATTTCCTGCTTGGTCTGATAAGGATGATAATATGAATCCTTGGGTACAAGCCACTCAAACAGGTTTTAATGAGAGTTGGAAGAATAATATTCAGACCAATGTAACATTAGAACAAAAGTTGGATTTTATAACAAAAGGATTACGATTTATTGGCAGATTTGGATATGATACTTATAATTCAAATTGGGTTAAACGCTATAAGTGTCCAGAAGTTTATAGAGCCGATCGTTATCGTCAACCAGATGGAACGCTTAATTTTACTCGGGTAAGGGAAGCTGTTCCTATGACGCAGACATCTAACTCGGAGGGTGATAGAAGAGAATTTTTTGAGTGGGAATTGCATTATAATCGTGGATTTAAGGAACATCATGTAGGGGGTGTTTTAAAGTACACTCAATCGTCCAAGGTCTTTACACAAAATTTAGGAACTGACTTGAAGACCGGTATGGCTCAACGTAATCAGGGATTAGCTGGTCGGGTAAATTACAACTGGAATTATCGTTATTTCGTAGATTTTAATTTTGGATATACTGGGTCTGAAAATTTCCACAAAGACTATCGCTTTGGCTTTTTTCCGGCTATTTCTGGTGCATGGAATTTGGCAGAAGAACCTTTCATGAAGAAACTGGCGGGAAAATGGGTTAATATGCTTAAAATCCGTTACTCTTATGGAAAGACAGGTAATGACAATCTAGGTAAAAATGTCCGTTTCCCTTATTTGTATAGTATTGGTGATGGAGGGACTTTTAACTTTGCTGATATATCTGTGGGAGACAAAAGTTGGACTGGAAAGTATTATTCTAGTATTGCTTCTCCCAATGTTTCATGGGAAGTTTCAACGAAACAAGATTTAGGTATTGATTTTTCTTTTTTGAGTGATCGATTGTCAGGTGCTATTGATTATTTCTATGAACGACGCGAGGGAATTTATATGGAACGCAAATCTGTTCCTTATGAAGTCGGATTGGAAAGTAATCCTAAGGCAAATGTGGGTATTGTAGAGGCGAAAGGATTTGATGGACACTTTGCTTGGAAGCAAAAGATAGGAAAAGTAGATTTCACTTTGCGAGGTAATATGACTTATAGCAAGAATAAAATTATAGAACGAGATGAAGAAAATACTATTTATGAGTATAAACTTGATCAAGGCATCGTGTGAATCAAGCAACTGGGTTTATTGCCTTGGGATTATTCAAGGACTATGAAGAAATTAGAAATAGTCCGAAACAAGAATTCAAATATACAAAAACCAGAATGGGTATACAGAAGGTGAGATATACGAAATCATGCCAGGAGATATTAAATATAAAGATATTAATGGTGATGGTATAATTGATGGTAATGATAAAGTCGCTATTGGAGCAACGACTAAACCAAATTTGATTTATGGATTTGGTATGTCAGCTAAATGGAAAGGATTAGATGTGAATGTTCATTTTCAGGGATCAGGTAAATCTACTTTCTTTATTGATGGAACTACCGTGCAGATGTTTAGTGGTGGTGATGGATGGGGAAATGTATTGAAGGAGATGGCTAATGGTAATCGTTGGATCTTAGGAGTAAATGAAGATCCTAATGCTGAATTTCCTCGTTTAACCTATGGTCAGAATCCTAATAATTATCAGAAATCTGATTATTGGCTGAGAGATGGATCTTATCTACGTTTAAAAACCTTAGATATCGGTTATTCTCTTCCGACAGCTTTGGTGAATAAGATTCACTTAAATAGAGTACGTGTTTTCTTTGTCGGAACTAATTTGTTGACTTTCTCTGATTTTAAACTTTGGGATCCAGAATTAGGAGTTTCTGATGGAAAGAAATACCCTTTGAGTAGAACGTTCTCATTGGTGTATCTGTTAACTTATAAACAATGTAAATATGAAAAAATATATTATAACTTTGTGTTTGGTAGTAGGGCTGGGTACCACTATTGTCGGATGTCGTGATTATTTGGATTCGGACTACATTTTTGATGAACGTATGTCTATAGAACAAGTGTTTCAGAGTAAAGATTATACAAATGAATGGTTGGCGCGTGGCTATACTTACTTGAAACATGATTATCTCCAGCAGGTGAATAGTAAGAAAAATACGTCTTTCAATTTTGCAGACGACATGTATTATGGTGATTTGAATTATGTAGATTGGAAGAGTGGTAATTATACAGAAAAAGGATTGGGGACTGGGAATAGTCTATATATTTGGCAACCTGCTTATCAAGGAATTCGTCATTTGTCTGTTTTCCTTAATAACATAGACATGAATAAGGAGTTTTCCGAACCAGAAATTGCCGATATGAAAGGACAAGCGCATTTTTTGCGGGCATATTGTTATTGGATGTTGATTCGTTCGTTTGGTCCTGTCCCTATTTTGCCAGATGAGGGTATTGACTATACGAAAGAATATGACGAGATTGCCTATCCGAGGAATTCATATGATGAATGTGTTGATTACATTTCTAATGAATTAGTAAAAGCTGCTATGTTGCTAGAGGAGGCACGAGGTCCACAAGATATAGTACGTCCTACTCGTGGAGCAGCTTTGAGTCTCCGTTCCAGAGTGTTGTTATACGCTGCTAGTCCCCTATTTAATGGAAAAGCTCCTGCAGAGTGATTGCTGCATTGGTGGACAAGAGTGGAAAAAAACTGTTGTCTGATACTTATGATGAACGGAAATGGGCTATAGCGGCAGCTGCTGCAAAAGATGTAATAGAGTTAGGCAAATATCAACTGTATGTTGCTTATAAAAGTGAAGGAGGTTCAAGTTTATCTGACCCTGCAACTATTACTCCTCCGGACGATGAAGGAACTTTCCATTCTAACCCTTGGCCTAAAGGTTGGCAAAATATTGACCCATTTAAATCCTACCGTGCATTGTTTGACGGAGAAGTCTCTGCCTATGGAAACTCTGAGATCATATTTACTAGGGGGACTAATCAGGGAGCGGAAAATATAAAAGTGATGGTTATCCACCAATTACCTCGTTCACAGGGGGGAGGATACAATTGTCACGGCATGACTCAGAAGCAATGTGATGCCTATTATATGAAAGATGGTAGTGATTGTCCAGGTATGAACTCAATGTATGCAGGAATGGAAGGATATACAGACCCCAGTCGTTATAACAATGATCCTCGACCAACTGAGGTAGTAACGAAAGACGAATTGAGTAAGTATCCAGAATTAGGGGCAAAAGGAGTTGGCGTTTCTAAACAATATGCAGGTCGCGAACCTCGTTTCTATGCATCGGTAGCTTATAATGGAAGTGTTTGGCATATGTTAAATGCGACATAAACCAAAAGGAGGAAAAAGATGTACAGATTTTCTATTACAGAGGCGAATCAGATGGTTATAAAATAGGAACTAACTGGCTTAATACTGGTATTGGGATTAAAAAGTTTGTGCATCCAAACGACTTGTCAGATGCAGATAAAGCATACGATGCAAGTCGCATTGAGGCTAAATATGCTCCGGATATCCGTTATGCAGAGATTTTGCTGAATTATGCGGAAGCACTGAATGAGGTGCAAGGTACATATGAGATCCCTTCATGGAATGGAGAAAAAATGCATACTATAACACGTACAACAGAAGAATTGAAGAAAGGGGTTCAACCAATCCGTATCCGTGCAGGGTTACCAGATTATGATGTGTATGATAGTCCTGATAAATTTCGTATTAAGATTAAGCGGGAACGTCAGATTGAATTGTTTGCGGAGGGGCATCGTTTCTTTGATATTCGTCGTTGGTGTGATGCGCCGGTAGAGGAATCAGTTCCTATGTATGGATGTAATATTTATATCAGTAAAGAAGATCCTGCAGGGTTCCATACTCCAGTAGAAACGACTTCAATGCCAACGATGTTCTCTACTAAAATGTGGTTCTGGCCGATTCATCATTATATAATGAAACGGAACCTGTTGATGACTCAGAATCCAGGATGGAGAGACCCAGAATAAATCTCATAACTTATTTATATGTATAAAATGAAAAAGATATATAATTTATTTTTGGTTGCAATGCTAGCGATATGCTGTACTTCGTGCAACAATGAATGGGAAGATGAACAGTTTAAGCAGCTGGTCTCTTTTAAAGCTACGATAAATGGTGAGGGAGTAAGTTCTACGTATGTACGTTATAAGCCAGATGGTATGGTTACATATAATCTTCCATTACTCCTTAGTGGATCTACAATGAATACAAATGTTAGAACTGTACATGTAGCTCTAGATCCGGATACTCTGAAAACCTTGAATCTGGAACGTTTTGGTGAACGTCGTTCGGAACTTTATTACCAGATGTTAGATCAACAGTATTATACGATGCCGGAAACTGTGGATATTCCTGCTGGTGAGTATGTAGCTACTTTACCTATTAATTTCACTTTAGGAGGTGAAAATAACGCTAATTCGTTGGATATGTCAGATAAATATATTTTGCCATTGACAATAGTAGATGATCCTTCATATGATTATCAATCGAATGACCGCTTACATTATCGGAAAGCTTTGTTAAATGTTATTCCATTCAATGATTATTCAGGCACGTATGATGGGAGTCAATTTAAGATTACTTTGGAAGGGCAAAAGGACCCTTTTACGGTGACTAATCACAAGGCCTATGTACATGATGATAATACGGTATTTGTCTATATGGGACTTAGAGATGTGGATTATATAGATCGCAAATGCTATAAATTGTATATGGAGTTTACAAAGGAAAAAATTACTCCTTTGAAATATAAATTGAGACTTTGGACAGATAATGGAGGAACGGAGGGGAATAATTTTAAGGAATTAAATGGTAAAATCGGAAATGTTGAATATGAACAGCCTTATTATACTGTAGTAGAGGAATATGATGCTGTAAAACCGTATTTAAAGCATATTTATATTACACTTTATTTAGCTTATACATTTGAAGATTATACACTCAGCCCAGGCAATAGGTTGAAATATACAGTGGAAGGTACCCTGAATATGCAACGTGACCTGAATACGTTGATTCCGGATGAAGATCAACAAATTCAATGGGATTAAGTGATACTTGACAAATGATAAAGAGGTTGGCTCAAATTGTGCTTTGAATCAACCTCTTTATAACTATTAATTTAAAGATTTGGAACTAGATTGAAATGGCATTATCATGAAAAAACGAACGATTCTAAAGAATATTTATATATGTCTAGCTTTATTCTCAACCGTTTTATTAGTCGGTTGCTCGAAAAGTGATGAAACCCCGATCTCTGATGATCCCCAGCCTTCTGGCAAAGGAAAAATCACATTTAACTTGCATACTCCGGTTGCATTCCTTACCAAGGCAGTAGGTGTAGGTGACGAAAATGGAGGCACTAATGACAAAATAGCTTTTTATCAATTTAGCAAAGAAGGTAAGTATGAACAAAGGTATGTCTTAAATTATGAAGCTGCTTCTGTGGGTGCAAACGGTGATACAAGGTCATATACTGTAGAATTAACTTCTTCGACTGGAGGAGAAAAGAGATTTATCATTGTGGAGAGTGAGGATGAGAACAACTTTCCTAATATGAGTGGAGCAAATACAATCGATGAACTGCTAAATAGTAAGACTGTTGCGGAGAGTGGTAAATTGAATCCTCCATTTGTTATGTCTAATGTCAAAACAGATGGTAAGGAGTATGTAACAGTTACCGATGTAGAATCTTCCGACAATCAGGTTGATGTAAAACTTAAAAGACGTGTAGCTAGATTTGATTTGCTGAATGATCCAACAGAATCGGGATTAGTGATCGATAAAGTATATATTAAGAATAGATACACTCAAGGATTCATAGGTGATGTAAGTGGTAGTGCAGGCAATATATCAGCTGATGTTCTGGAAATACCGGTAGCTGATTTAGCTAATGATGGGAAAAGTTTCTATCTTTATCCGACTCAGTTGACTTCAACTCTTGAGCAGAATGAAAAAACAGTAGTATGGGCTACCACTAAACTTGCCAATACCAATACAGAAGGTCCGACTCTTTATCTTAATCTTACTGCTGATATTAATGTGGAGGCTAACTATCTCTATCAGCTTAATACGAAAAAGATAGCTGGTTCTACAGGCTTTGATATTTCAGTAGAAGAATGGAAAGACGGAACTTCAATTGATTGGGTAACGATTGAGGACGGAATCTCCGTAATGGATGACAAAGCTACTATCATTGCTGGTACAGAGATTAAAGGGACTTATGTAAAGATTGCAGCTGATGCTGCAATGCCATATACTATAAAACGTGTTGTTACAGATTATAGCTCAGCAGCATTGGACGCTGCGTATGACGGAAGTTTGCCTGCATGGCTTACTATTTCTTCATCTACTAAAAATGCAGGTAGTGGTCTTTATCGTCATGAGATTGTTTATACGGTGACTGCACATCCTGTGAAGACAAGCCAGTTTGCTATCACACATCTTAGCGGAGCTGTTACAGACGAGAATCTGCTGGCCATCGGGTTTGTCGATCCGTATCCGGGCACTCCGCTGCCTTGTTTGTCAAGAGGGGAGAAACTTTATTCACCGGTACATTGTCGTCAGTCTACGTATCTTGTGCATAACACTGTGGATAAGGCGTATTTCTGTGGAAATGAAGGGTTTACGTTTGATACTCCTATGAAAGGTAAGACGGGTAATGAAGGGGCGAAGAATCTTTGTCCCGAGGGCTGGACAGCATTGAACAATGTAGAGGCCAAAGAGTATATTTTGTGGGTAGGAGAGCATCTCAAGTCACAAGTAATGGAGTCTATATATACTTATTGTTGGTCCGAGACAGACGGTGAGGCTACCGATTTGCGTATATTGGCGGGATACCCATACAATAAAGCTACTCCCAATGTGAAAGATTTAGCTTGTTATGGCACTTGGCCAAGCGTGGCTTGGTTGAATATCAATGAGAAAGATCTCTCTATAAAAGACAAGACATTCTATGATTATAATAATTGGGATGTGAAGAAGGATTACGGAATTCCCTACAGATGTATTCGTGATAAAGCTGGCTGGGAATAACTGTGTGGACTCTCGAAAGGATATATATTCAATGATTAAATTGTAAGATAATGCTAAAGAATACTTATTTGTGATTCTTCTAATGATTTCTAGCTTATTCACGGCTTGTGCTGAAGGATATGTAAGTGATGTACAGAAGAAGGATGACACAAAAGAAATACGTTTCAGTCTGAACATGGAGGGAGGGTTAACGATGTTCCCCACTAGGTCTTCTGTGTCTTTGGACGGAATGAAATGGAAAATATTCTGTTTTGATGACCAATATAACTATCTGTTTGACAGGACAGGAAGTATAGGGGATGCAGCAAATGAAATAAAGGTTTCTGTAACTAAAGGCATCGTTTATCGATTCTTGTTTTTGTGTACTACAGCCGATAAATTTCCAGAGTTGACTTCTGGTAAGACTTATTGGGATTTAGATGCATATGTTCCTCAATTGCCGTTAGCTGATCCGATGGCGATGCTTGTCAGTAGAGGTAATGAAAAAGATGGTACACTTCGTGTAGCTGCTGCGTCTGCATCGGTGCAGGTTACTCTTGCTCCGCGTGCATCTAAGATCGTTTTGCAAAAGGATTCGCAAACTGCTTCGGATATTACGGTGAATTCCGTGACTTTTGCGGATGCCGCCTCTTCTGTTCCTTATGCCCATATCGAACCTCAGTATTACAGTGAATATGAGAATCTTCCGGTAGTAATTCGAAAGACCTATCAGTATGTGCCCCAAGAGGATGTATGCTATATGCTTCCAGATATGTGTGCCGGAACCTTTGGAGTGAATGCTACGTTGCATATCACTCATCCAATTTCTGGAGAACAGGATGTGCGGGTAACGGTACCAGTGGGGCTTGCGCTGAATGTAGGTAGTGGAAAGACTTACTATATTGAAATGTCTGCTAATGCAAACGGAAAAGTTGTTGCTACTTGGGCAACACGTGTAGCACCCAAGACACTGAAACTTGCTACGCAAAACTTATGGGGAAAAAACACTTCCGTTGTATTGGATTACTTCAATAAAATTGATGTGGATGTGCTTTGCGCACAGGAATGCAGCAAACTTTCCGAATCTGATATACAAGCACAGGGGCTTTACGTGCATACTCACTCCAACAATGGACAGGGGAAATGCAGCATTATATCGCGCTACCCTTTCTCGGGGATTACACCGAACAAATACGGTGTCTATATCGATTTGGGTGAAGGTATTATCGTGTTAGTGATGAACTGTCACGGTGCTTTCTATCCTTACGGTCCTTATCAGTTGAACGGTATCGAGTATAAAGGATATGAAGCTACGGACGATGTCGACTATGTAGTAAAAGTCAATAAAGAAGCCCGTCAGGGCATGGTGGACAAGCTGCTGGAGGACTTCAATTCGTCTACCACTCCTTTTGTTTGCCTTTCGGGTGACTTCAATGAACCGTCATGGCTTGACTGGACGGAAGGTGCCCTGTCGGCAGGTCTTGCTTCTTACGTTGTTCAGTGGCCTACTACTCGTTCTCTGTGGGAAGGCGGTATAAAAGGTGATGCCTACCGGACGATACATCCAGATCCTGTGACACATCCGGGATTCACGTGGACGCCGCGCCCGAGTGAGAAGGACACCAAGGATCGTTTGGATCTCACTCTTTATACTTTGTCTCCCAACACGGATGTGAAAAGTTGCCAGGTAATAGGAGAGAATACAGAAACGTCGGATATTGTTCTTCCTAATTGGGGACCTTTTGAAGAAGTGTTTGACCACCGGGGATTACGGACAGAATTTGTCTTTACGAAATGACAGAACGATGTATCGGAATTAGTAGTCTCCAGACTGCTAATTGTTGAGGTCTCGGGTATTAGTACCTGTCGCGTAGGGTATTAATACGAGAATTCAACTATAAATAGCTGACATGCCAACTATTTGTAATGGATAGACCAATGATTAACCAAAGTCTTTTCGCCTGTTGCTAAACAACCTTCAAATAGGCTGTATAAAGTAGTTTGGGACTGAAATTTTATTTATTGACTTGTTTTTAGCATACCGGACAGGTAGAAAACACTATTTTTGTCCTCATCCGTTTTAGATTTTTAAGATTATATAAACCAATAAATTGTAACGTACGAATATGCACAACATTGCTAAAACCTTTTTCCCGATTTTATTATTACTTTTTGCTGCAGTAGTGACAGCACAGAATGGGAAGAACAATGTCGGAAATGCGCAACGCATCTGGCTTGATTCTGAAATTGGTCATCAGGCGACTACCAGTGGAAAATGATAAAAGCTGGAGATGCAACAGACCCCGGAGAAAAGATTTCATTATCCAATTATGCAACGGCAAATTGGATGCCGGCTATCGTTCCCGGAACAGTTCTAAATTCTTTGGTGCATAACCAAAAATACCCGGAGCCTTATTATGGAATCAATAATAAGATTGAATCTAAATTAATACCGGATATCTCTGAAACCGGACGTGACTTTTACACATACTGGTTTCGTACAGATTTTAGTGTCCCTCAATCATTCAAGGGGAAAACTGTCTGGTTGCAGTTGGATGGTATCAACTACCGGGCAGAAGTATGGGTGAATGGTAACTTGTTGAGTACAATAAATGGCATGTTCATTCAGGATTATATTGATGTCACGGATTTTGTGAAAATTGGGGAAAGCAATGGATTGGCTATTAAGGTTTATCCGGTAGATGTTCCCGGAAGTGCGAAGCCTAAATCTTGGGGGGCAGCTGGTGAGTTCCATAATGGTGGAAACGGAAACATTGGTTTGAATACTACCATGTTGATGACGGTAGGTTGGGACTTTACCTTTATGGACGGTATCCGTGACCGTAACACAGGTATATGGAAAAATATTTCCCTCTATGCTACAGGCAGAGTAGCATTACGCCATCCTTTCGTTAAATCTGAATTGAGAAAACCTGATTATGACCAGGCTCGTGAGACTGTATCGGTTGAGATTATCAATCCATCAACTAGTAACCGGGTAATCAGTTGCAAGGTAAAGGGTGAAATTGTGGGTGAAAATATCACTTTCGAAAAGACCTTCCGACTGATGCGTGGAGAAGAAAAAATAGCAACCTTCTCTCCCGAAGAGTTCCCGCAACTGATTATTAACTCTCCGAAACTGTGGTGGCCTGTCAATAAAGGACCACAAAACTTATATGACCTGAAGCTGACAGTATCAGTTGATGGCAAAGAATGTGATTCAGTGAAAACAAGATTTGGTATTCGTGAAATTGTCTCGGATAGAAAGACTCCCGATAAATCACGTGTCTTTTATGTGAACGGTAAACGATTGTTTATCCGTGGTACCAACTGGATACCGGAAGCCATGTTGAGAACTTCGGATGAGCGTACCTATGCTGAATTACGTTATTCCCGTCAGTCGGGCGTCAACCTTTTGAGAATGTGGGGAGGTGGTATCGCAGAATCCGATTACTTCTTCCAGTTATGTGATGAATTAGGATTGTTGGTATGGCAAGAGTTCTGGATGACTGGCGATACTCGTCATCCGCATGACAAGGCTGTCTATATGAGCAATGTAGAATCTACAGTAAAGCGCATTCGCAATCATCCTTCTTTGGCTTATTACGTTGCTTCCAATGAAAGTACGGAAGTCACAGGTACTCCTGAATTACTGAATAAATTGGATGGCACACGTGGATTCCAGATGCAGTCCGAATGTGAAGGGGTACATGATGGCAGTCCTTACAAACAAGTAAATCCGATGCAACATTATGAAAATACGGCATCTCCCAGAGGAAGTCGTGTAGATGGATTTAACCCGGAATATGGTGCGCCTACTCTTCCGACTGTGGAAATCCTTCGGGAAATGATGGATGAAAAAGACCTTTGGCCTATCAATAAGGAAGTATGGGATTATCTGGATGGAAATGGTTTCCATCTGATGAGTACTATGTATACAGACTTGGTGAATAACTACGGAAAATCATCATCAATCGATGAGTTTGCGCAGAAAGGACAACTGCTGGGAGCAATTAATTCGAAGAGTATTTGGGAAGTATGGAACTATAATAAACTGGATTATGGTGATCGTTTCTGTTCTGGACTTCTGTTCTGGTATCATAACTGCTCTATGCCTCAAGTGGCTTCTCGTATGTGGGACTGGTCTTTGGAACCGACAGCGTCGCTTTATCATACTGCTAACTCTTTAGAACCATTACATGCACAGTTTGACTATCTGAAAAATACAGTGTCTGTAGTGAATGATTATTATCGTGAATTTAAGGATTATAAAGTGATAGCACAGGTTTACGATATTAACAGCAAGAAAGTTTTTGAGGAATCAGCAGTGGTTGATCTGCCTTCGGATGGAGTGGTAAACGACGCGTTGACTATTCGTTTCCCGGAAAACATATCTCAAGTTCATTTTATTAAACTGATTCTGAAAGATGAAAAGGGAAAAGATGTTTCTTCTAATTTCTATTGGCGTTCTAATGACAAATATGAAGGAAGCAAGACTTTGACCGGTCCGGCTGCTTCAGGTTTTGAAGATTTGAGTAAACTAAAACAGGCAAAAGTGAAACTTACTTATAAAGTAAGAGAAGATAATAACAATTACTTTGTAGATATTACTTTGAGAAATACCTCCGGACAGATTGCTTTCTTTAATCAGCTGCAATTCCTGAATTCAAAGATGAGTCCGATACGTCCGTCATTCTATACAGATAATTTCTTCTCCCTGATGCCGGGTGAAAAGAAAACGGTGACTATTGAGACTGCAAAAGGAAAGCTGAAAGACGGAGCTGTATTGGCACTGAAAGGTTGGAATATAAATAAGCAAGAATATAAACTAAAGTAATAAGAGAAGGTTGTGAATTGGTTCTACATTCTTTATATCAGGAGTGTAGAATCAATTACGTGATAAAAAAACATTTTTAACTATAAAAGAGAACTAAGATGAAACTGAAACTTATCATTGGCATAGTTGGTATATTATCTGCATGTGGATTTACCAATGCGCCTTTTTTAGATACTAATCAGGAGAAACAGGATAATAATTGGGTGATCGGGCCATTCTTGCGTCCTGAAGGAGTTAATCCTGTCATATCACCGCAGCCTACAGAGTTTTATTGTCCGATGCGCAAGCAGCAAGTTAAGTGGGAGGAAAGTGACACTTTTAACCCTGCTGCTACTGTAAAAGATGGAAAGATTGTCGTACTTTATCGTGCAGAAGATAATTCGGCCCAAGGTATAGGTAAAAGAACCTCACGTGTTGGTTATGCTGAAAGCAAGGATGGGATTGAGATGAAGAGGCTTGGTAATCCTGTTCTTTTCCCTGCTGAAGATAATTTTAAAGATCAAGATTGGCCGGGTGGTTGTGAAGACCTCGTGTGGCTATGACCGAAGACGGATTGTATGTGATGCTTTACACGGCATGGAACCGGAAAAAAGCACGCCTTGCCGTAGCTACTTCCCGAGATTTGAAGAACTGGACAAAACATGGGCTTGCCTTTGATAAGGCATATAACGGTCGATTTAATGATCTTTTCTGTAAATCGGGTTCTATTTTAACAAAATTGAAAGGAAATCAATTAGTCATTGATAAAGTTGATGGCAAGTATTTGATGTATTGGGGTGAGTATGCGGTATATGCTGCTACTTCCGATAACCTGGTTGACTGGTATCCGGTTTTGGATGAGAAGAATGAACTGATGAAAATCATACAACCTCGTAAAGGACATTTTGATAGTTTGTTGACAGAATGTGGCCCTCCGGCTATTCGTACCAAGCATGGTATTGTTCTCATGTATAATGGTAAGAATAGTGGTAAAACTGGAGATGCTAACTATCCTGGCAATGCTTATTGTGCCGGACAGCTTTTATTGGATGGTAACGATCCCTATAAAGTATTAGACCGTTTGGATAAGCCTTTCTTTGCTCCCGAAGCTCCTTTTGAGAAGAGCGGACAATACAAGGACGGAACAGTATTTATCGAGGGACTTGTTTATCACAAGAAGAAACTATACCTCTATTATGGTTGTGCGGATTCACAGGTGGCGGTAGCGGTATGTGATGATGTGAAGAAATTGAAAACAAAATAGTAGATTATAAGACGATGAGAATAAGGCTGAATACATATCTTGCTTGTGTAATTGTTTTTCTGTGTGCTTCTACAGAATGCATTTATCCACAAAAACTAAAATGGAATTTTGGTTTATCTCGTAAACAGAGTTCCGAAGTGATACCTCATTCAAAACATTCATTTCAGACAGCTAAGCCTAAAAAAAAGTGGTAGAACCCGGAGAATTGAGTCCGCTTTCCGATTGGGAGTACCAACTCTCCAAAGGCTGGGAAATGATAGAAGGATATAAAGCTAGAGCAGCTGAAAAATCGGTATTTACACAAGATTTAGATACAAGCGAATGGTATTCGGCAACAGTTCCCGGTACAGTATTAACTACGTTGGTGGATCAGGGCGTATACCCTGATCCTATTGGGGGCTTAACAATTTATTGATTCCTGATACGCTTTGCCGGATGGACTGGTGGTATCGCAATTCTTTTAGTATTCCTCGTAGTAAGAAGGGAGAAAAAGTGAAGTTGATTCTGAATGGAATCAATTATAAAGCGGAGATCTGGTTCAATCATCAACTATTAGGAACAATGGTTGGTGCTTTTGAGCGAGGTATTTTTGATATAACTCCTTGGGTGGATTATGATAAAAAGAACCTGTTGGCCATCCGTATTCTTCCGCCTAACAATCCCGGTATTCCTCACGAAGCAAATAAGAAAGAAGGAATCGGCCCCAATGGTGGAGCATTGTGCTTAGACGGTCCTACTTTTATCTCTTCAGAAGGCTGGGATTGGATTCCCGGCATACGCGACCGGAACATGGGTATTTGGCAGGATGTCAGAATCAAATTTGGAAATGAACTGGAAATTGTTGATACGCATGTAATTACGGATCTGCCTTTACCTGACACTACATCAGTCAATTTTATCGTTCAGACGGAGATTTATAATTCTTCTAAAACGACTTGTACTGCCAATTTACATTTTAATATAGGAGATGTGTCTGCTGTTTATCCGGTTTCTTTGAATGCAAATGAAAAAAGGATGATTAAACTTACTCCTCACGAATGTAAGGAACTGCAAATGAAGAATCCACGTCTTTGGTGGCCGAATGGATATGGAGAACAATATTTATATAAAGTATCTTTGAGCCTGATATCACCCAATAAAGATACTCTTGATGTCAAAAAATGCGTATCGGTATCCGTGAGTTGGAATATGAATTGTCTGCGTATGAGGATAACTCTCCTGTGGTGCGGTTGAACTATAATCCAACTGCCGCTTTGCAGGATGGAAAACCCGTTTTTGATGCTGTGAAACGTAAAAAAACGGATAGTAAGGTCCGCTATACGAATTATGATGGAGAGTTTGTCCCCAATTTATTGAAACCGGTTTCTTCACAGGGAATAGAGTTGATAAAGGATTCACTGATGAAAGAATACATGGTTATAAAGGTGAACGGACAACGAATCTATTGTAAAGGAGGTAACTGGGGCATGGATGACGGTATGAAGCGTGTTTCCCGGGAACGATTGGAACCTGCCTTGAAGCTACATAAGAATATGAATTACAATATGATTCGTAACTGGACAGGTGAAAGTACCGAAGAAGTGTTCTATGAACTTTGTGATGAATACGGAATGTTGGTAATGAATGACTTTTGGCTTTCAACAGACGGATTTAATCTTAATCCGTTAGACTATCGCTTGTTTATAAGAAATGTGACTGAAACGGTACGTCGTTTCCGTAATCATCCTTCCATTGCTCTGTGGTGTGCACGTAATGAGGGGTTTGCTCCGAATGAACTTGAATACATGTTGGCCGCTACTTTAGCTAAAGAAGACGGCAGCAGACATTATGTTGGAAATTCCCGTTCATTGAATAGTTCAGGAAGCGGACCTTGGCGTTATCAGTTTGATGCAGGCTGGTACTACCGTTCTTTAGCCGGAGGATTCCGTTCGGAAGTGGGTACTCCTTCTCTGCCTACGGCTGAAACTGTTCGTGAGTTTATGGCGGAAGAGGATACATGGCCCATTAGTGATGTTTGGTATTATCACGACTGGCATAATCATAGATATGGTAGTAAGACTTTTAGTGAGCTTTATAAGGAGGGGATGGATCGTAAACTAGGACCTTCTGATAACTTGGATGATTTTTGTCGAAAAGCACAATTGATTAATTACGAAAGCCACCGGGCTATTTTTGAAGCATGGAATAGTAAGATGTGGAATGATGCTTCCGGGGTACTATTGTGGATGAGTCATCCTGCATGGCCCAGTATGGTTTGGCAGAATTACAGTTCAAATGGAGAAACTGCCGGTGCCTATTATGGTACTCAAAAAGCGTGTCGTCCTCTTCATATTCAGATGAGTCTTAACAGTCAACATAAAGTAGATATTATTAATACTACGTTGAAGGAATATCGGAATTTGAAAGTGGAAGTCGTGGTTTACGATAAATTAGGAAAAAGATACGCTCTTCACAACAGAAGATAGGCCATGTGACAGCTAATGCGCTGACTCCTGTGACACAATTAGAGGATATAAAAGAACTTCCTGATTTCTGCTGGGTAAAGTTGGTGTTGACAACTAATAACGGAAAGTTGCTGGATGATAATGTTTATTGGCTCAATCAGAAGGAATGGGACGGAAAGGTCTTGGCTAATTTGCCAGTTTCTTCGGTAAATGTTTCGGTGAAGAACTTCACGAAAAAGACTAATCATTATGAAGGCAGGCTTATTGTGAAAAATCCAGGACAATATCTGGCCGCTGCAATAGCATTGACATTAAGGGATGCAAAAACTGATGCGGCAGTTCGTCCGGCTTATTTTGATGATGGATACTTTTATCTGATGCCGGGAGAATCTAAAGAAGTTTGTTTTCAGGTAGATTGTAAGGAGGGAGTTGATAAACTGCTTTTGCGGGTAGATGGATATAATGTTGAACTGAAAGATATATTGTTGAATAGATAAAGAAAAATATTATGAGTAAGAAATTCTTAATTTTGTTATTTTTGATTCCATTTCAATTGATGTTTGCCCAGAAAAGTTTATTGAAGGACTTTCCTGAAGGATATACCCCAAAAGAGATAGGCAAACGAATAGCATATCGCTTTTTAACAGAAAAACATGCGCTTCATGTTGGTAAATGGATTGGCTATCCGGAAACCTTCTACTGGAGTGGCGCCTTGCGATATGCTGATGGAGCGAAAGACAAAGAGCTTATTCAACGTTTACAAGAAAAGTTTGATTTCTTGTTTACCGAAGAGAAGATTTTACAACCTATTATGAACCATGTTGATTTGAATATGTTCGGTAGTCTTCCTCTCGAATTCTATTTGGTGACGAAGGATCTGAAATATCGTTATTTAGGTTTGCCTTATGCCGATTCGCAGTGGGAGCTTCCGAGAAATGCGAAACCGCATGAAAAGGAATGGGCAGAAAAGGGTTATTCTTGGCAAACACGTTTATGGATTGATGATATGTATATGATTACCATTGTACAGACACGTGCCTATAAAGTAACGAAGGATAAGAAATATATTGACCGTGCTGCTAAGGAGATGGTGATGTACTTGGATGAGTTACAACGTCCGAATGGCCTTTTCTATCATGCCCCGGATGTGCCTTATTATTGGGGGCGTGGAAATGGCTGGATGGCTGCCGGTATGGCGGAGTTGCTTCAGTGCCTGCCTAAAAAACATAAAGATCGTGCACGCATTATGGAAGGCTATCTCAAAATGATGGAGAGCCTTAAAAAGTATCAGAATCCGGAAGGACTTGGAATCAATTGATTGACAAGTCTGATTGTTGGACTGAAACTTCTGGTTCAGCAATGTTCACTTTTGCCTTTATTAAGGGGGTTCAAAATGGATGGTTAGATGCAGAAGCTTATGCTCCGGCTACCCGAAAGGCGTGGATGGCTTTAGTGCCATATCTCAATGAAAAAAATCAGGTGGGCAATGTCTGTGTAGGAACGAATAAAAAGAATAGCAAACAGTACTATTATGACCGTCCGCGTCGCACTGGTGATTTTCATGGACAGGGACCTTATTTGTGGTGTGCTGCTGCCCTTATGGAAAAATAATCGTTTCTGTATGGAGCTCTAGTTGAGGCTTTGGAGGGAATTTTTGCCAAATTGGATAATTTTTTTTATTTATAGCCCAATTTGTTTTATTCAATGTGGAGGATGTTCTTTAACTTTGCCTTAACAATTTAGTACAAATAGAATCAGGCGGGCTGATTCACATTAATGTTTTATATGAGTTTGAAATATTTACTTTGTGGGATGGCTTTTGTAGCATGTGCTACTATTGCTAGAGCTTTTAATAATGTGCCGGAATCGATTTCTGCATCTATTTTCTTGAAAGTTCCAGGGAATGACGCGAAGCGTTATCCATTGACTTTTCAGAAGTCTCAAAATAATAACGGCACTTATTATTTGGAGAATTCGGAAAAGATGCCGTTGACTGTGTCTCAAAACATAGTAGATAGTGATGATGGGTTACGTATTAGTGTGTCTATTACCGCATTGGAAGATATTTACTTTAATTACAGTCAGCAGGTGGCAACAGATTTCCGTCATAACGATTGCCTATTCTATATGCCGGGGTTCTGGTATCGGCGTAATCTGCGTTCGCCCAAGGAAGCCCCTTCATTTCATACTTCAGACAGTTGGATTGTAAGTGAAGACAGGTTAAGCGCGCCTCTCACCGGGATTTTCTGTGAGAAGAAACAACGTTTTATGACTGTCAACAGACTGGATAAATTTGTAAATAGCACGTTGGCTACCCATCGTGAAGGTGAGATTATTCTCTCGGATAAAACTTCTTTGGGATATACCGGATTTGAAAATAAGGATGGGGTTGCTACTCTTTCTTTCGGTTTTCCTTATCGGGAGGCTCCTAAAAGTTATATCCGTAAATTGACATTAGCTCCGGCTGTAACGGCTTATCAGCACCTTAAAAAAGGAGAGACGATTTTGTTGACTTGGCAAATTACTGAAGGTGAAGCTAAGGATTACTCTGATTTTGTGCGCCATACTTGGGAGTATTGTTATGATACATATTTGCCTAAACCTGTAGATACTCCCTATTCAATTGAATATATGAAGCAGACTCTTAGCCAATTCTTTGTAAGTAGTTTTGTAGATAAATATCCGTTGGTATATAATTCGGGTATACATCTTAGAACAGATGCGTGTACAAGTAATGGGCAGGCGGAAGTCGGTTTTATAGGGCGTGTTCTTCTGAATGCATTCAATGCCTGGGAATATGGTTGGGAATGTAACCGGGAAGATTTGAAGGCTAACAGCGCCAAAATATTCGACAGTTATTTGAAGAATGGTTTCACGGAAGCAGGCTTTCTCAAGGAATCGGTAAATTATGACAAGAACTTTGAGGATCCTGTTCATAGTATCCGTCGTCAATCGGAAGGACTTTATGCAATTTTTCATTTCCTGGCTTATGAAAAAGAAAAAGGTCGTAAGCATCCGGAATGGGAACAGCGATTGAAAAACATGTTGAACATGTTTCTGCAATTGCAAAATGCTGATGGTAGTTTTCCACGAAGTTCCGTGATGACTTCTCGATTGTAGATAAAAGCGGAGGAAGTACTCCTTCGGCTACATTACCTTTAGTCATGGGATATAAATACTTTAAGGATAAACG
>ENA-OQDE01000227-OQDE01000227.1-human-gut-metagenome-genome-assembly--contig:-NODE-227-length-36656-cov-28.306743_pt1 | contig 36656 bp, 36 predicted proteins | sample MGYA00242768_ERZ504595 | MGnify/ENA primary metagenome ERZ504595 (study PRJEB26092, sample SAMD00036307) | human gut metagenome | host: Homo sapiens | study: EMG produced TPA metagenomics assembly of... | reverse complement strand
TCGGGGCCTGGATCGGCCGCTACAATACGGAGAGGCGCAGCGATGCGCTCGGCGGCCGCACGCCGGCCGAGTTCCGCGCCGCGCTGGGAAGGGCCGCGTAGCGGTCCAAGAAATCGTCCGCAGTCCCCAGTCCCAAAACGGGCCATGCGTCCCAATCCACAGGTCTGTTCGGACCCCAAGGGCATTCCTCCCCGAGCCCTTAACGATCAGACTTACGCTAAGGGACATTCCGCAACAAGCCGGCCAGTAAGTCGCGCAACGACGAACCTTTCCAAATCCTCTACGGCAAGGAGGCACCCATGAAAAGCTAGGCACCCTCTGCATGACTGCGCTCGCCATCGCAACGTGCTCGTTGGCCCTCGTGGGCTGCGGCAAGACGAACAGCAAAACCGGAACATGCGAACCGAACCCTGGCAGCACCAAAGCCATCGAGAAAACGACGCTATCGGAGAGCTTCGACAAAATAAACGAAGACATCGTCGATCCCCAGGGCCTGGGTCCCGATTCCCAAGAACAGTTCCCCATCGACCTTGAGGCAGACGAGAACGTCCATGTTGCCTGCGTGGGCAAGGACACCGACGGCTACGGGGACGCCGCGCTCGTCTTTACGGTGTCCAACAACACCGGTGTCGACATGATGTTTGGCGATGTGGACTCCTATGCCTACGTCAACGGCAAGGTCCGCGATGTGCGCATGCGCCAACCGGTCGCCGCTGGAGAGGAAACGCGCGCCATGCTCACCTTTGTGGGCACCTTCGACGATCCGGACTTTGATGTGAACAACGACCTCAACGACGTCTACCTCAACATTTGGATGTTCGAAGAGGCAACGGGCAACGTTTACTTTAGGGACCTAGTACACATCCCATAGAAGAGGGTGCGACGCAATGACAAAGCAGGGCATAAAACACAAGACGAGGGACGACCCAACCGGATCGCCCCTCGTCTTTTATGTGTCAGCTAAGCGCGCAGCGCTTACTTGACCACCAGGTTGACCAGCTTGCCGGGCACGCAGATGGCCTTGACGACCGTCTTGCCTCGAGCCACTTGGCGACGGCGGCCTCGGCGGCAGCTGCATATCCTCATTGGAGGCATTGCGGGCCACCTCGACGCGGCCGCGGACCTTACCAAGCACCTGGACGACGATCTGCACCGTATCCTCGATGGACTCGGCCAAGTCGAACTCGGGCCAGGCGGCGGTGTAGGCATTGCCCTCGCAGCCGAGCGCCTCGTGCCACAGCTCGTCGGCCCAAAACGGGCAGATGGGGCAAGGACGCTCACGATATCCTTAGCCAAGCCGTAGCACAGCGCCTTGTCGCGGTCAGTACCCTCGGTGGCGTTGAGGTAGGCGCTCGCCGCGTTAACGAGTTCCATGACGGCCGAGATGGCGGTGTTGAACTGGCCGCGATCGAAGTCCTCGGTGCACTTGGCGATGGTCCGGTGACGCTCGCGATAGAGCTTCATCGCAACCTCGTCGAGCGCGGACTTGTCGAAGGCCACGTTGGCGTCGCCGGACTGGACGAGCTGCCACACGATACGCCAGGCGCGCTTGATGAAGCGGTTGGCGCCCTCAACGGCCTTGGGATCCCAGTCGAAGTCCTTCTCGGGCGGGGCGATAAACAAGATCGCCAGACGCATGGTGTCGGCGCCGTAGGGCTCGATGACCGAGCTCGGGGGCACGACGTTGCCCTTGGACTTGGACATGGTGTCGCCGTTCTCGTCCTTGACCATGCCCTGGCACAGCAGGTTGGTGAAGGGCTCGTCCACACTCAGCAGGCCCAGGTCGCGCAGTGCCTTGGTAAAGAAGCGGCTGTAGAGCAGGTGCAGAATGGCGTGCTCGATGCCGCCGATGTAGTTATCGACGGGCATCCAACGATCGGCAGCCTCGCGGGAGAAGGGCAGCTCGGTGTTGTGCGGGTCGGTATAGCGCAGGTAATACCAGCTGGAGCAAGTGAAGGTGTCCATGGTATCGGTCTCGCGCTTGGCCGGGCGGCCGCAGACCGGGCAGGTGGTCTCGTAGAACTCCTTGCACTCGGCGAGGGTCTCGCCGGCGCCAGGTCCAGGTTCTCGGGCAGCGTTACCGGCAGCTGGTCCTCGGGCACGGGCACGATGCCGCAGTGCTCGCAGTGGATGGCCGGGATGGGGTTGCCCCAATAGCGCTGGCGGGAAATGAGCCAGTCGCGCAGACGGAACTCGACCTTACGACGACCGCAGCCCATGGCCTCGAGGTCAGCAACGATTGCAGCCTCGCCCTCGGAGTGCTTGCCGCCGCGCATACCGGTGTACTTGCCGGACTGGACGAGCGTGCCCTCGGCAGCATGGGCGCAATCCCAGTCGACGGTCTCGGCATGGAAGGTATCGATGGTCTCGCCGCTGGCCTCGACGGCTGCGCGGTCGTCATCGTCCAGGATGATCGGCACGATCGGCAAATCATACTTGCGTGCGAACTCAAAGTCGCGCTGGTCGCCGCAGGGAACGGCCATGACGGCGCCGGTGCCGTAGTCGGCAACAACGTAGTCGGCAACCCACACGGGGACCTTTTCGCCGTTGACCGGGTTCACCACGTAGCGGCCGGTAAAGGCACCGTGCTTCTCGAGGGTGCCCTGGGCGCGTTCGACGGCGGAGATATGCTTGGAGTCCTCGACGATCTTGGTCACGGCCTCCTCGTACTCCGTACCCTCGACGAGCTCGTGCAGACGCGCGTACTCGGGAGCCAGGACAAAGAAGGAGACACCGAAGAGCGTGTCGGCTCGCGTGGTGAAGACGGTGATCTTACCCTCGTCGCCCTCGATGGGCTCGCCATCCTGGTCGCACAGGGTAAAGTCAACCTCGGCGCCCTCGGAACGACCGATCCAGTTGGCCTGCATCTGCTTGACGCGCTCGGGCCAGCCGGGGAGCTTCTCCAGGTCATCGAGCAGCTCCTGAGAGTACTCGGTAATCTTGAAGTACCACTGCTCCAGGTCGCGCTTCTCGGGCTCGGTGCCGCAGCGCCAGCACTTGCCCTCGGTGACCTGCTCGTTGGCCAGAACGGTCTTGCAGGTGGGGCACCAGTTGACCGGGTTCTTCTTGCGGTAAACCAGGCCCTTTTCCCACAACTTCTCAAAGATCCACTGGCCCCAACGGTAATAATCGGGGCTGCAGGTCTTGACCATGCGATCCAGATCGTAGGAGAAGCCCATGCGCTTCATCGTGGCGAGAGCCTGGTCCATGTTCTTATACGTCCAGGCGGCAGCTGCGTGTTGTGCTTGATGGCGGCGTTCTCGGCAGGCAGGCCAAAGGCGTCAAAGCCGATGGGGTGCAGCACATCGTAGCCGCGCATGCGGGCCTGACGGGCCATGGCATCGCCGATGGTATAGTTGCGCGCGTGGCCCATGTGCAGGTCGCCCGACGGATACGGGAACATCTCGAGCACATACTTCTTGGGCTTGCTGGCGTCGGTGTCGACGGCAAAGAGGTTAGAGTCCTCCCAGGCCTTCATCCACTTGGACTCAATGGCCTGCGCGTCGTAGGCAGGGATCTCGTCCTTATGATCTGTGCAATCGCACATATCAGCTCCTTTAATCTTTAATGGGGTCGGTCGGCTTAGCTTTATTCGCTACTGCGGACAGTCCTGCGCAAGACGAAGAGCACATCAAGTGCTCTTCTTTGCGTGCGGAACTTGTAGCGAACAAAGCTAAGCCGCCCGACCCTAAGGTTGACTCGACTGATGATAGCAAATACAACAAGCGAGATGCCTGCGACTTGCGGGCATCTCGCTTTATCTAAATAACGTGGTTGAAACTCAACCTTTATGTGCAGCTCTTATCCTATCGATAAGACACAGACTGTTGGGAGTCCTTTACGACAACGTCGTGGGCGCCGCCTTCGACGATGGAGGTGGAGCTGACCAGGGTCAGGCGTGCCTTTTCCTGGAGCTCGGGGATCGAGAGGGCGCCGCAGTTGCACATCGTGGACTTGACCTTGTAGAGCGTGCCGCCCACGCCGTCCTTGAGGGAACCGGCATAGGGAACGTAGGAGTCGACGCCCTCGACGAAGCTGAGCTTCGCCGCGCCGCCCAGGTCGTAGCGCTGCCAGTTGCGAGCACGCGCAGAACCCTCGCCCCAGTACTCCTTCATGTACTGGCCGTTGACGTTGACGCGCTCGGTCGGGCTCTCATCGAAGCGGGCGAAGTAGCGACCCAGCATCATAAAGTCGGCACCCATAGCAAGGGCGAGCGTCATGTGGTAGTCGTATACGATACCGCCGTCGGAGCACACGGCACGTAAACACCGGTCTCCTCGTAGTACTCGTCACGGGCTCGGCAGACGTCGATCAGCGCGGTGGCCTGGCCACGACCGATACCCTTGGTCTCGCGAGTGATGCAGATGGAACCGCCGCCGATACCGACCTTGATGAAGTCGGCACCGCAGTCGGCCAAGAAGCGGAAGCCCTCGGCGTCGACGACGTTACCGGCACCGACCTTGACGTCCTCGCCGTAGTTGGCGCGAATCCACTCGATGGTGCGCTTCTGCCACTCACTGAAGCCCTCGGAGGAGTCGATGCACAGGACATCGGCGCCAGCCTCGATGAGCAGCGGCACGCGCTCGGCATAGTCGCGGGTGTTGATACCGGCGCCGACCATGTAGCGCTTGTCGTTATCGAGCAGCTCGTTGGGGTTGGTCTTGTGGCTGTCGTAGTCCTTGCGGAAGACGATGCCCATAAGGTGATCGTTATCGTCGACAATAGGCAGGGCGTTGAGCTTGTTGTCCCAAATGACGTCGTTGGCGACCTTGAGGCTGATGTTCTTGTCGCCCACGATGAGCTGCTCACGCGGGGTCATGAACTCGGAGACCTTCGTCTGGTGGTCATCGCGGCTGGGGCGATAGTCACGGCTGGTGACGATGCCCAGGAGCTTACCCTTGGGAGTGCCGTCGTCGGTGACCGGCATAGTGGAGTGACCGGTCTTCTCCTTGAGCTCGATGACCTGCTCCATGGTCATGTCAGGGGTCAGCGTGGAATCGGACTGAACGAAACCGGCCTTGTGATCCTTGACGGCCTTGACCATAGCGGCCTCGGACTCGGCGCTCTGGGAACCGTAAATGAAGGACAGGCCACCCTCGGTAGCGAGCGCGACACCCATATCGACGCCCGAGACGGACTGCATGATGGCGGAAACCATGGGGATGTTCAGGGTGATTGCCGGCTTCTCACCGCGCTTAAAGCGGGTTAGCGGCGTCTTAAGAGAGACGTTGTTGGGGATGCACTGCGAGGACGAGTAACCAGGGACCAGCAGATACTCCGAAAACGTGTGGGACTCACCGGGAAAGAACGTAGCCATGTTTCTCCTTTTTCCATGCGACCGGTCGGCTGCAGGCCTCGTAGGACCCAGCCCAACCTTGGGCGCCCAATACTGGGGAAGTATCTTAACGCACTTTGACTGCTACAATGCATGATTTAAGAAGAGCACACGAGGGTTTGACGCAGGCTTTGCGTTTGCCCAGCAAACACTTTAGCGGGGAGACGTGGAGCACATGGAGTACAAGACGACGGCAAAGTTGGTCATTCAAGCGTGCGACAAGGATCTGCCGGGTGTGTTCGGCCACGGCTGCGTCTTGCTGCTACAGGGTATTGCCCGCGAGCACTCGCTCAACCGCGCCGCCAAGAGCATGGGCATGGCGTATTCCAAGGCATGGCGCATTGTGAACGAGGCCGAAGGTCAGCTGGGCTGCAAGCTCATCGAGCGCGACGGCGCCCGCGGATCCACCCTCACCCCCGCCGGCGAGCGAGCCATAGCGGCCTACGAGGAGCTGCAGGGCGACATCAACAACGTCATTGCCACCAAAGCCAACGCCCTCATCGCCAGCATCAAAGAGTAGCTAATTTGCGGAGAGCGTTGTCTAGGGCGGACGCTACGACCAGGGGATTGTCGGTACCGGCGAAGAGGCGGATGATGTTCCCCTGTTTGCCGCGTGGGGCCGAAAGGCGCGTCGTTGCGCCGCCGGCGGGCGATGTGCGAAACTCCTTCGGCAAAGCATCGAACAGCTCCCCTGCGCTAAGCTCGATAAGATCAAATTCAACTGCCGGGCCAAAGCCGTGCTCGAGGATTCCCGTTGCAACCGCATGATCAGGATGCGAGCTCAGTCCGGGATAGCGCACGCTGCGCACCATCTCGTTGGCGGCCAGATACTCGGCTAGCGCACGGGCGCGATCGAAATGCGCCTGCATGCGGACATCGAGCGAGTCCAGCCCGCGCTCCAGTACACCGGCCTCGTCAGCAGGCATATCAAGCTTGGCCAAGCCACAGCCCTCGAGCAGGGCATGCGCGCACTCAGCCGCGGCATCCACGCAATGGCGCTTGAGCTGCGAGCGCGCGACCGATACGGCAACCAACTTGCGCGGAGCATCACCGGCGCATACACGATCGAGCGCCTCAAGCGACAGCACAGCACCCAGCCGCAGCGAATCGCAGCCAAAAGCCGACGCCACCGTGTTATCCACCACAAACAGCGCGTGGGCCTCACGAGCAGCTCGGCCCAGAGCGCGCAGATCGGGCACACGCAGACCAAACCCGCCGATGGAGTTGACGAACCACCACAGGTGCGGCCCCTCGGCATCAAACGAAGCATCAAAGCCCTCGGACGCGGCGGTAAACGCCGCAACCGACGGCGGGTCCACGAGCACAACGCCGCGGCCATCAAAGCCTCGCGCAAACGCATCGGCAAAGTCATCGGCAAAGACCACCAGGCGGCCACCGGGACGCACAATCCCCAGCTGCGACAGCGCCGCCGGCACATGCGAGGCCGCAAGCAACCGCGCCTCACGCGCGCCGGCCCTTGCAGTCCAGGCCTCTTCTAGCTGCCGAACATCCATAAGGCACCTTCCCTTCAAAACAAAAACCCACGATGCGGATGTTTCCCGCATCGTGGGCAACGGCTGCAGTATAGCGCGATATGCGACGAAACGCCTAGATGTTGAGCATGTGATAGGTCACGCACGCACCCGGAGCGTCAACGGTCACGCCATAGGCCTCGGGATAGATGCGCGTCGAGAACACGAGCGCGCCATCGTTCACAAACACCTCGACCGACGAGACATCGCCAACAATGCGCACGTTACGAACCTCGTCGACGGGCTCCCAGCGCACGGTACGACCGCAGCCGGCAGAAGCGCGACCCTCATCGGTAAATCGCATCTCAAAGCGCGAAGACAGTTCGCCCTCAGCGGGCACAAACGCCAGCTTCAGCTCGCCATCAACGGTCGCGGTAAACGCGCCATCGACACCGTTGGCAACAACGTCAAAGCAGGTATCGCCGTCAACCTCCAACGAGCCCGCCCCCACACGAACCGAGGCATAATGGTGCTCAATCTCGCGCGCCGGCTGCTGCAGCACTACGCCGCCGGCACCGGCTGTAAGCTCACGCGGCACCGTCATGCAGTGCTGCCAGCCGCACGCCACGGTAGGCGCGTTGCCATAGGTCGGCTCGTCGGGCATGCCCATCCAGCCGATTAGAATATGGCGACCGTCCTCGGCCGTGAACTCCTGCGGAGCATAGAAGTCAAAACCAGCGTCCCACAGGCGGAACTCGCACAGTTCATAGGCACCGTCACCACCGGTGATGTCGCCCGTTACAGGCATGTAGCCAGCAGCGTATACGTTGCCGCGGTTCCAACGACCGCCCTCGAGCCCCTGGGGAGAGAAAGACAGAAACCTTGCCGGTACACCGCCATCCGCCTCGAGCTCAAGGTATCCCGGGCACTCCCACATAAAGCCAAAACGCTCGGGCGTAGACACGCGGCTCTCGAGCTCCCAACTCAGCATATCGGCCGAGCCATACACCAGGATCTCACCCACATCGCGCCCGGCACCCTCGCCGTGCATGACGCAAAAACGGCTCTCGACATGCGGCCCGTCCACGCGACGACGCGCGCCCAGCACCATGTGGTAACGCCCGTCCGCGTCACGCCACACCTTGGGATCGCGCACATGGCAGGTCAAGTCCTCGGGATAATCATCGGACGCCAGCACCACTCGCTTTTGGCTGAACTCCCGACCGGCAAGGCCATCAACGCTCTCGACATAAACAGTATCGGCGCGGCGGCCGGTATTGACGTAGTCGTACGTCCCGTCCGAATCGGAAAGCTTAACGTTGCCCGTATAAAGTACGCGAATGCGACCGTCCTCGGCAAGCGCGGAGCCCGAATACACGCCGTGGCAATCGAACGGCTCGTCGGGCAGCAGCGGGGCGCCAACGTAGTCCCACGTCATAAGATCGCGACTCGTCGCATGGCCCCAGGCCTTAACGCCGCCCTCGACATCAAACGGCGCATACTGAAAATAGGCATGGAACACGCCACCCGCCTGGCAAAGACCGTTGGGGTCGTTGAGCCAACCCGCCGGCGGCATAATATGGAAGCGTTGGCCATACGCGCCATGACCGCACTCAGAGGCGGCGGCGTCAACAGCGGCGACCAGCTTTGCAAGGTCGCGACCAAGTGCATTAGACATATCAAAGTCCTAACGGATCGAAAGTTACAAGGCACAAGAGATCGGCACCAGATATGGGAAACGCCCGCGAGCATACAACCCGCGGGCATCCCCTCAATCAAAAGCTCTTAGGCCTGCTCGGAAACCTTGGGCTCGTCCTTGTACAGGACAAACGAGACGGCAAAGGAAACCAGCGCGGCGACCGCAAACATGATCGCGTACTGCACGGGTTGGGCCAGGCACAGCAGGATACCGAAGATACCGGTAACGCCCGTGCCGGAGGCAGCCAGCGAAGTGAGCGCGCAGACCAGGGCACCGCAACCGCCGCCGATGCAGCCGGCGATGAAGGGCTTAAAGAAGCGCAGGTTCACACCAAAGATGGCAGGCTCGGTAATGCCCATGAAGGCGGACAGGGCCGAAGGAAGCGCCAGACCCTTGATCTTGGCATCGCGGGTCTAAAGGCAACGGCGAGTGCGGCGCCACCCTGAGCGATGTTGGCAGCACTGGCGATGGGCAGCCAGTAGGTCACGCCGTACTGGGCAAGCTGGCCCAGGTCGATGGCGGTGTACATCTGGTGGATACCGGTAACGACCGTGGGGGCATAGAACAGGCCGACGATAAAGGAACCGATGCCGAAGGGCAGGGTCAGAAGGGCCTGAATCAGACCGAGGATGGCGTTCTCGGCCCAGACAAAGATGGGGCCGACGGCAACGAGCGTCACGAGCACGGTCACGAACACCGAGACGAGCGGGGTCACAAAGAGGTCGAACATCTCGGGAACGATCTTGTGCAGGCGCTTCTCGAGGAAGGCCAGAATGGCACAGGCGATAACGATGGGGATCACATGGCCCTGATAGCCGACCCACTCAAAGCTGTACACACCGGGAATGACGGTAACCATGGTCTGCACGCCCTCGGAGGCAACCGTGTAGGCGCTCTGCAGCGAGGAGTTAATGAATGCACCGCCGACGACGGCGCCCAGGTACGGGTTGGCGCCAAAGGCCTTAGCCGCGGAGTAGCCGATCAGAATCTGCAGAATGCCAAAGGACGTGCCCGAGACCAGGTCGGCAATCTTATAAATAAAGTTATTGGTGTCGAGAGCGATAAATCCGTTGGAGGCCATAAAGTTGAGGGCGCTCATGATGCCCAGTAGCAGGCCCGAAGCCACGATGGCGGGGATGATGGGGACAAAGACGTCGCCGAGCACCTTAATGGCACGCATAAAGATGTTCTGCTGCTGCGCCGCGGCCTCCTTGACCTCGGCCTTGGTGGCAGCCTCGACGCCACTGAGCGCAATGAACTCGTCGTAGACCTTGTTGACGGTGCCGGTGCCAAAAATAATCTGGAGCTGGCCCTGGGCCTCAAAGACGCCCTTAGCGCCGTCGATATTCTCGAGAGCCTCCTTGTCAACCTTGGCGTTATCGGCAATCACCAGGCGCAAACGCGTGGCGCAATGCGCGGCAGAGACGACGTTGTCGGCGCCACCGATGTTGTCGAGCACCTCTTGGGCTGATTTGCGGTAGTCCATGACTTCCCTTTCCTCCAACGGGCGCATGTGCACCCGGCCATCTTTGACACTTACACTGTAATCGTTTTCAGTCTCATATGTCTGTAATCGTTTTCACAGTAGGGTGAACGGTAGAAATAAGCCGGCGAATGGTAGTTTTAGGACAAAAAACAGGGGCTCAAAGGCAGGCAGACGCGTCCAAGGCCTAGACATTCATGAGCTGATGCCCAAGTTTGAGCGTCTTGAGACCGCTCTCCCCCTCCTCGCCATCGAGTGCGTCGAGCAGCATATTGGTCGCCTCGACGCCGCTGGTCAGGTAGCCGTAATGCACGGTGGGAATGCCGCCCGTCAGCGCGCTCAAAAATGCGTTGTCGCCAAAACCGCTCACGCGGTGCACGCCCTCGCCCATACCGCGCACCTCGTCAAGCGCGCGCAAGGCGCCCGCCGCCATGGTGTCGGTCGCGCAGGCGATAAACGAAACATCGGGCACTTCGCCCAGCAGCTCGCGCGACGCACGATAGCCGGAATCGAGGGTAAAGGACCCGCGGCGAATCAGCTCGGGATCGAGCGCAACACCCGCGGCGCGTAAGCCCGCTTCAAAACCACGACGACGGTCGTAACCGGCGGCACGGTCTTCCTCGGTAACACCGATATAGGCAATCTTGCCTCAACATGCTTCGTGAGCGCCTGGCCCAGCTCAAAGGCGGCCTCGTAATCGTCATGGTAGACGCAAGCCGCGCCCTCGACGTTTTGACCGATCAGCACAATGGGCACACGGCAAGACGCAATGGCCGCACGATGTTCGTCGGTGATCATGGTCGCCACGAGCACGATGCCATCGACCGGGTGGTTCTGGAACAGGTCGAGATACTCGAGCTCACGCTCGGCCACGTTATCAGTATTCGCGAGCAGCATCTGGTAGCCACGGCGACCGAGCACCTGGCCAATACCGGCGGTAATGCGGCTCACGGATTCCGAGTTAATCTTAGGCACGATGACGCCGATGAGCTTGGTGGAACCGGTGCGCAGCGCGCGAGCCTGACTAGATCGCACGTATCCGGTCAGCTCAATCGCCTGCTTAATGCGCTCGGCCTTGTCCGCCGAGATATATCCACCGTTGAGGTAGCGCGAGACCGCGGCGCTCGAAACGCCAGCCAACTCGGCCACATCTTTCATCTTTACCACGAGCACCCCTGTCATTGAAATCGCTTTCACCATGATACCCGTGACGGCGCTTCGGATAAATCAATATCACCCAGGTCGAGCAAACGTCAGCGAGCGGGCAGCTGCCGTGGCGAGGTGCCGCGAAAGAGGAGCGAAGCGTACTTCATGTACGCGAGCGACGGTTTGAGCGGCAGATCGCCCGGCAGATGCCCGCGCAGCGTCGAGCGGTCCGGCGTTCGTTAGAACGCCGGAACATAGTTATCCATGATACTCGCCGTTGTACTGGATGAGGGTCAGGTCCTCAACGCCATCGAGCGTGCGAATCGCGTCGGCATAGGGCATGTCCACGCGTCCGAGAATACCTCCACGGCCATCTCGACTTTGTCGCCGCGCATAGTCTTGGACTTAACGGTGAACTTGGTGCGCCCAAATGCACGCACGATATCGTCGCCGGTGGTCTGGCCCGTGTAGTGGATGACCATCATGTACACGCGCGCCTTGTCCTGGTGGCTCGCAAAGCCGGCGATCATGGCCACGATCACCACTGCCGTGAGCCCCACGAGCGCATACATGCCGGCACCCGCCGTAATGCCCGTGGTAATGGCCCAAAACAGGTACAGCAAGTCGAGAGGGTCCTTGACCGCTGTACGATAGCGGACGATGGACAGAGCACCGACCATACCGAGCGAGATGACAACGTTCGTCGAGATCGCGAGCGTGACCATGCAGGTAAGCACGCACATGCCCACAAGCGTCACAGCAAAGCTACGCGAATACACCACGCCGGTAAAAAAGCGCTTGTAGACGTAATAGATCAGGATGCCCATGCGAGCGCCACGAACAGCGACAGGCCGATCTTGCAGGGTCGACCTGGCCAAACGCCTCCAAAACGGAGTTCTTAAAATAGTCCCTGGTGCTCATGGTCTAAATATCCCCTCGGTTCCCAAAATCCGATTCCCAGTAGTTAAAACCGCGCAGGTAGCGGTCTTTTCGTAACACAGGCAGTACTTGGAGACCGCCGTGAGTTCGGCCGCGCCCGGCGGCACCATATCGCGCACGAGCTGTGGGCAAAACTCCGTAAACTTGACCTCCATCACCAGCTTGCCGGGCTCCAGGACCGGCAGCGCGGGCAGCGTCGCGTCAAAGATATCGAAGCTTCCCACCGCGGCACGCACGTTCATGTCAAACGTAATGCGCACAGCGCCCTCGTCCATCACCCACGGCTCGCGCTCGTAGTCCACGATGGTCCGCGGGCGCATCATATTGCAGATGCACTCGATGTAGAACTCGCGGCAGAGTTGGTGCGGACTCCTCAGCAAAAAGTCGTAGTCACCAGCCAAGATCTGCTCAAACTCGCCGCGCGTGAGTGGCGCATCCTCCTTATAGATCCAGCTGCCGTACTTCTTTTTGCGCTCGAGCTTAATCACCTTGTCGCTGCCGTTATAGATACGCACGCGATACTTTTTGCGCATGAGAATGCCGGCGTCTTTTTCTTCGTAGGCCGAGTTGCAGTAGTCGTCAAAGTACAAGCTGCGAATGGTGTAACCGCCCGCCCGCGCATGCTTGTCCAGCTTAAACACCGGCGCCATGCGACAGGCAAGCGCGGCGTGCTCGCCCTCGTTAATGAGATATTTGAGCTCGTGGCGGTAACGCTCCTGCGTGGCACGCACAGGCGGGGCCGCCAAGCGCTCAAGCAGCGCGCTAGCCCTCCTCATACGTATCCTCCACGACCTTACCGCCGTCTTGCACGTAAAAACACTTCATGCCGTAGTGCTTGCCATCGTCGGTCACATAGTAGTCAAACGCATCTTGCGTAAAGCCGTCGGAGTTGGTGGCGCGCACGCGCACAAAATACTGGCCGGTATCGGGGGCATCGCACGTTACCTCCGGCAGCAGCACGTCCTCGGCCTTAAAGATCACGTCAGTAATGGCGTAATCGAGCGCAAGCTCTACGGTGTAGCGAATGTCGCGCGCCTCAAAGTCGTAGGACGCATCCCAGTTAATGCGCAGCTTGCCGTTATCAATCTGCGGCACACCGATGTAGAACGGCATGGGCTTTTTATAGCTCTCGCGGAAGCTCTTATAGTTCTCTTCGATCTCGGCCGGAATCGCCGCGGCGATCTGCTCGTATTGATCCTTGGTGACAGGCAGATTATCGATATCGGGCGAAGCAAAGACCAGGGATTCAGTCACCTCGCGGTAGTGCTTGATCATCTTGGTCAGGCGAGTCTCGGTCAAATACGAGCGCAAGTCCTTGACGGCACGGTCGAGTTCGCTGCGGAACGACTTGCTGCGCAACGCACGATTGAATAGCACGTTGCCCCAGTAGTTGCTTACGCCGCGCTCCCAGCTCGCATAATCCGAGAACCCCGTCAGGCTCAGCTCAAGCTTACGCAGCATGCCGTCGTTATCCCAATCCAGGATATACCAGACCTTGGAGTTAAGCGGGCTGTACAGATAGCAGTTACGGTTCTGCGTATCGCAGTTGCCCGTCAGGATCTGAAACGCCAACCAATAGACCAGGTTCTCGGTATCAAAGTAGGTGTCGAGCACGTCATCGATCTTTTGCGATTCGTCGTTGAGCGCATCGAGCATCTCGATGAGCTTGGTGTGGTCCGTATCGCCCTTAATCTCGAGCATGCCTTCAAAGCTCGCCTGGTTGTAGTCGGGATCATCGGCAAGCTTAATGGTGTCCTCGTAGCGATGGAAATCAAAGCTGTTCACCTTATACAGGTGCCCGCTCTTATCCAGGCCATGTGCCTTAAGCGCCGTCTTGTTGAGCTGCTCCACCTGCGTAAACAGTCCGTAGTCCTCAAAGGTGTCGTTAGATTTTTCGGTCTGGTCGCACACCAACAGGTGCACAAACTGCGTGCGAAGGCCCATCATCTGGGGAATCCCACAAATCAGGTCGTAGGCCATCTTGTTGCGAAAGCGCATGCCCTCGCCCATATGCTTATTGAGCGCAATCGCGCGCTGCTGACGCCAGGTGCCCTTACCCTTCTTGAGCTCACCCTTATAATTCTTCTGCGCGTAGCCGCTCGACGTCTGGCCGCGCACCTGCACGGTGGCATTGGGCGCTTCCTCGCCATAGCCGACCTCGCCGGCCACCGGGCCGTCTTCGTCGCCCGGCCGCAGCAGGCCCATAACCTGATAGCGCGTCACGCCCATGCCGGCATAGTCATACACCGAGTACGTGTTGATCTCGGCCCAGCTGTGGTCGGTGTTCTCGGAGCTGTTGCCGCGCGAGACCGTCAGGTACATGGTCACAATACCCGAGTCGTCGTAGACCTCGTACAGCTCGTCCTTATCGCGCAGGTGCTTAGTCCCGTCCGAGCCTCGGCCTTTTTGATCTCGTCCTGCTTTTTGACTTTTTTGGTCGAGGAGTCTTCCTGCACCGAGCAGCCCGAAAGCAACAGCACACCGGCAGCCGCCTCAAACAGACGGCGGCGAGACATCATTCTATCGGTCATCAGGACCTCCCCAATGCTTTTGGTACAAGCGAACCACCGCGCGCTCAAACGCGCCATGCGGCTCGCCCTGCTGACGGCGTTCCTCATAGCGCTGCTCGGCACGGTCGAGCAAGCGGCCCAGCTGTGTAAAGCGACCCGTTTTGTCGGTCGCCACAATGGCTGCTGGCTCAGGATACGATACGGCAAGTTGGCGGTATAGGTATCGAGTCGCAGCAGCGCCACGATAAAAAACACCGCCGCACCCAACAAAAAGCCAAAGCCGTAAAACTGCTGCGGCAAAAGCAACGACACCGCAGTCGCCAGCCCAGCCACACCGGCAAACAGACCCGAAGCCAGCACGGCCCCCTTATAGTCGGTAAAGTACAGCAAGATAAGCATCACCGTATTGCCCACGCATACAGGCCATAGCCCACGCACAGCGTACGAAAATAACCGTGCATCAGGTTGTTAAAGCCCAACGGCAGGGCCGACAGCACCGTGGTCTCGAGCGAAATGACCGCAGCAGTCACAAACAGCTGCTTGAGCGCACAAAAGCGCAGTTCTCGATTGAGCGTGGCAAGCATTTCCTCCTCGGCCACCACAATGTCGCCCACCACGCCACCGTCGTTGAACAGGCTGTAGTAGTCGCGATAGCGCGGATAAAAGTTGACCTCGACCGAGACCACAAAGTTGACGGACGTGACCAGGATCGTCAAAAACGCGATGAGCGCCGGCACATCGTGGTAGGGCGCACCATAAAACAAGCCCTTGACCTGCACGCCAATGGGACCGGCCCAAATTATCACCAAGTGCGCAAAGAGACCCAGGTTGGTAAACAAGCCCGTGAGCGCCAGCGGCATAAACTGATCGAGCCACTGCAAAAAGAGCCAGGGGCTGCGGTCGCTCTGAGGAAAATAACGGTACAGCAGCACCACGTCCCAGGCGAGCATGACGCCGTAGCCCAGAGCAATTGACGCCAACAGGCCCTCGACCGGCGCAGTCCCAGCGCCAGCGCGGCCAGGGCGCACAGGCACGCCACGCCAATGGCAGCCGCAAAGCTGCATAGGATACCGCGGTAATCCTTGATGGCCGTGAGGTAACTCATGCCGTTCCAGTTGACGATCATAATGTTGAACAGCCACAGGCACAGCAGCCCCTGCAGCAGCGTGGCGCCCGAGAACAGCAGGAAGACGCCGTAGAGCACCGTGCCCGCAACGAGCATGACAGCATTGGAGCCCCAAAACGAGGGCAGAATCTCGTCCTCGCGCTCGGCAAACAACATATCAGCCAAAAAGCGCGTGACCGGCATGGAGAAAAAGCTCGTGAGCGTGAGCGACGCCAGCAGCGTATAGGTCACCATGCACACCAGCAGGTCTTGGTTGGCGCGTCCCACGCCCCACAGACCGCACAGCACCAAGATACCCACCTGGAGCAGCACGCCCAGCAGCATCGGGCCCGTGCACACAATGCCGGCGTAGCCATAGGCGCGCATCGTGCAAACAGGCCCTTGCGCCTAAACAGGCGCTTGAGCTCAAAACCGATTCCGGCCACCGGCTACTCCCCCTCTCTGGGCAGGTCAAACGCTTGCGCCGTCACGTCGTACAGCGCGCGATAGTTGGCGAGCATCTGCTCGTGCAAAAAGTACGTGGCAACGCGACGCTTGCCTCGCTCCCCCATCTCAATGCGACGGGCGCGGCTTGTGCACATGCGTTCCATGGCATCGGCCAAGCCCTTGCGATACATAGGCGGCGTCACAAAACCTGCCACGCCAAAGTCATCGCCCGGAGCGCCTTCGAGCAACTCACGCAGCAGCCCACCTCGTCGTCACGCAGGGACGACACGCGGCAAGCGACTCCAGCACGCTGAGCGGCTGGCCCTCGGAGATGCTCGTCAAAATGGTAAAGTCGAGCTTTTCCATGTACTCGACCACGTTGACGCGGCCGGTAAAGATCAGGTCGCGCACGCCCAGGGTTTCGACCAGCGCGTGGCACTCGGCGCCGTACTCTTCGTCGTCCACGCCGCCCATGATGTGCAGGCGCACCTTGCAGGCGCTCGTGCAGCTCAAAAAAGGCATAGATCATAGTCTTGACGTCCTTGATGGGCGCCAGGCGCACCACCGCGCCAATGTCCACCCAGCCGTCATCGGGCTTTAAGGGAATGTCCTTAAAGCAGTCGAACTGGATGCCGTTGGGGATGACCAGACATTTGTCTGCATCGCAACCCATATCGATCTGCGTCTTGCGGGCGTTATGGAACAAACTCGTCACGCGGAAGGCGCGGCGGTAGATCTCCTCCGAAAGCAGGTAGAAAAAGCGAATCCAGCGGTCCTTAAACGACGGCACCACCCAGTCGGCGCGAATGATCTCTTCCTCGCGCTCGCGGGTATAGATGCCGTGCTCGGTGAGCAGCACCGGCGCATGGTGAACGCTTGAGCCCAGGCAGGCGAGCAGGCCGCCGTAGCCGGTCGAGATAGCGTGGTACACATCGGCAACCGGCACCTCGCTGCCCAGCAGGTAGAGCACCGGCAACAGCATAGAGCGCATGGTGTGGAATGCGTCGGCGAAGGGCGTGTAGGGGTACTCGGCAAGGCACACGTCGCGGAAGATATCCATAAACGTGCGGCTCTGCAAAAACGAGAGCGGATGCACGCGACGGCGCTGGAAGATATCGAACAGCACGTCCCAGTCCGGATTGGAGAGCGACACCAGGCGGCGTAGCGCCTCGCGCTCGCGGTCGTTAAAACTGGCTTCATGTTGCTCGCCCGAAAGCCGCAGGGCATCGTCCAGGAACACCTCGTGCACCTCGACCACGTTGCTGGGCAGCTCGTAGACAAATTTGCCGCGGTCGGCAGCATGCGCGCCAATCACCCACAGCACGAACTCGTGCTCGGGCATGGCCTGGATATAGCCATGCATCCAGTAGATACGCCGCCGTGCACATAAGGGTAGCAACCCTCGAGTACCAAGCAGATTCTCATCTGTCGCCACCCTCCTTGCGCTCGATCGTCAGGGTATTATCATTTGCCTTGAGCAGATACAGATCGCCCGTAAGGTGCGTCAGTTCGCCACCCGTCACCGCACCCGGCTCGCCATTATTGGCGCGGAACATGAGCCACGCCTCGTCGTGGAAATTGCCCAGGCTGAGCGTCCAGGCATCCGCACCGGTATCCACGCTCACCGTAACCGACGAAAAGCGCTGAATGGCACCGGAGCACTCCGACGCCGTCTGGCGGCGCAGGTCGGGCGCAGACTTGGTAAGCCAGTCCAGGTAGTCGGTCAGGCCGCCCTTGTAGACTTCCCAGCCTCCTTGGCGCCGCGATCGGGATCGAGCAGGTCGTCCGGGTGCATAAAGTGCGTACTCACGTAGTGCATGTTGAGCTCGGACACGGCAGCCAGGCGCATATAGGAATCGTCGACCATGCCGCCCGAGACAATACGCGGCTGCTCCACAATACCATCGCTCGCCACGCCAAACTCCTGCACGTACGGCAGGTCGGTACCGTCCTCAAAATACGTACTGGCAATAGTCTTAATGCGCGGAACATCGGTGCCGATAAGCTGGCGCGCGCGGGCCGAAAGGATATTCGACGGTGGCACGTAGACCGAGCCGTGCGCGTTGGGCAGCACCTCGTCCTGGAAGGCTATAAGCTCGTTGAGCGAAGCGACGAGCGTTTCCTTGTTCTTCCAGGTCTTGTAGTCATACAGCGTGCCATAGTCGGTATCCCAGAGCGCCAGAGGCTGATGGTTGTAGCCGTGAAAGCCCAGCTCTCCGCCCATCTGCAGCAGCATGCCGCCAAAATAGCGGAACTGCGTGGTATCGGCCTGGCGCGCGGGCTCGGTCTGGTTGACCGCGTCCTCGTAGTTTTCGATCATCACGCCGGTATAGCGAATGCCGTATTTTTGCGCAAGCTTTTGCAGATCGGGCCACCAGACCTTGGTGTAAAAATCCGCAATGGAAAGGCCGTAGTCACGCTTGATATAAGTACCATCGCCCGAGGGCACGGGGCTAGGAAAGTCGTCCAAATAGAACACGGCGCTGTTGATGACCGGATAGGCCGAGGCATCACCCAGCAAGCTTATGGCCGAAGCATAGAACCACGCATGACCTTGTCGTAGATACCAATGTTGCACACCACGGTGTGACCACTGCCGCAATCGTTAGACCAAATGAGCGGCGTGCCCGCGTCACCGGTCTTTGCCCATACGTGCGCCGTTTCGCGCAATGAAACCGAAAGCGAAGAATCGAAGGGATCCGAGAACTCGTAGCGCTCTCCTCCGCCCAACATAAAGTCATCGCTCGGCACAATGCTTTCGGCTTTCGCATAGTCATATCCGGCCGATTCGATCCCAAGCTTGGAAGCAATAGCCTGCAGGCAGTTCGAGTTATCTGGCGTCATGCCCAGCATGAGTGAGCCGCCCACACTCACCCAACTCATCAGATCGGTCAGATGCGTACCCAGTCCGTCAAGCGAGGGCATAAGCACAATCACGCGATCAAACGACGTGAGCGATGGGATCGCGTCCGCACCGTCGGTGGCAATATCAACATCGCGATGGGCGATCTTCATGTCGAGCAGGATCTGGTCGAACTGTTCCTTTACGTCCTCGACGCCAGCTTGATCGGAATCGGTAATGACCAGGCACGTGGCTTTTGGCCAAAGATTGCCGAGGAGGCCGGCACCGCATCGTTGGCGGCCAGCATCCCCAGCTTATGCTGGCCCGCACTGTACTGCACGCCGGCACGCTCCACCAGCAGCACAGCGGCCATGACAATAAAGACCGCCCACACCACGAGGAGTCCCATCCAACGAAAGCGCCCTGCACGGTCGCGGATATGTTGCGCCACGCTCATCTGGCCTCCTCCCCGTCGCGCCAAAACGCCAACTTTTCGCGGTTGTCGGCGCTCAAATACACATGTTGCTTGTCAATCGCATCGATCACACGGTGGACCTCGTCACCGTCGCGGCGCATCACGGCCAGGCGCAGGCAAAGCATCCAAACCTCCTGCTCCTCGGGCACGTCTATCACCAGCTGGTCGGTCACGGCCTGCGCCTCGTCGATCTGTCCGACATCGGCCAGCGCCGTCGCGTATCGAATGCGCAGCTCAAGGGTATCCTCGCGCTCGCAGCGACGCGCAAGCAGGCGCGCGTACTGTTGGCGCTGAATCTGAGCCACGCGCCCCTCAGCCAAGCCCGAGCACAAGTATTCACCAAGAAAATCGCAGTATTCGTTGAGGTTTTGAGCGCTCGGGTCCGTCTTAAAGGCACGCTCCAGCTGCTGCAGTTTAAGGTCGGACTCCTTGGAGATCTGCGCCACCGCCGTCGCGGCATAGTGCGCCACCTCAACGTCGTCGTTAAGCTTAGCCGCCTGCAGCTGCGCCAGGTACGCGTCGGGCTCCTCGGTGAGCATGGAGAGCATTAGGCGGCGCCGGTATGCCGGGTCGTTGACGATGAGTGCCTCCTCGAGCGGCACTACGCCTGAATCGTCCTCACCACTCGGTACCGACATACTGCGATGCAGGTCATCGTTGAAGCGCAGCGACTCCAGCGCAGACCCTTTCAGCCCCTCGCCAAACACCGCGCTGCACACCGATAGCAAAACCACCAGCAACGGGCCCCACAGCGGCACCAGCACTATCACAGCCAGCATGTGCCGCGCACCGGCAGCAGGCCCAGTTTCATGAGCGTCCACAGCATCAGGCAAACCAGCGCATGAATCAGCAGCAAGACGGCAGCAACGACAAGCGAGATCAAGCGGCACCCCCCCCTCACCGTCACCGGTGTAAGAGATGTGCTGCAGCAGCTCCACGATGTCCTCGCCGTCGACGGGCTCCACCGCAATCTGCTTTGCGCTCAGGCGCTCGCGGATAATGGGCAGATCGCATGCCTTTGCCTGGCGCATAAGCAGGTAGAGCACGTCGCCGTCGACCAAGCCCGCCGCGTCGCTCTCGCGGATTGCCGACAATTGCGCCCACCAGCTCGCCGACAGGCTCCATGCCCGGTACCACGCGCAGGAGCAAAAAACTCCCCATCTTGCTATCTGCCAGCGCCTGCTCCGCCGCGAGCTCTTGGCCAAAGGCAGCCTGCTTGAGCACGCAAGTGCCGTCAACACAGCGTTTATCCTGCGCCACCGCCTCATAGTCAAAGGCACGGCCCAGCGCGCTTTCGACCAACCCGCACAAGATGCGGAACAGGTTTTGATAATAGAGGGTCATTTGGTTTTCGGCCGCACTACGCACAAAGATCAACACAGCGGGTGCCCCGTCGCGCTCGATCGTGTATCCAAACATGGGAAGCCCCGGCGTCAGCTCGCGGTTCACCCACAGGTTCGAACGACCCCCGTCGCCCAAAAGAGGTGCAAGCTGCTCAAGCGTGAGCGAGCGCGCGGCATCTTCGGCAATCGCGGGACTTGCTGCCACCAGGCGTGCAAATGCCCCGCCCGAAACATGGTAGATCGCCACCGAATCGTTCTCGAGGATCTCGCCCAAAAGCTCGCAGCACTTGCGATAGATGTCGCGTGGGTTGAATACGTCGAGCTCCTGCGTCACGGCAAAGATCTTGCCAAAGCTGTCGTGGCGACCCACGATCTGGCGCCTGTACGCGCGCTTGTCCTCGATCGCGTCGTGGTAGAGCTGCGTAAGGAACGTATTGCGGTTGCGCACGAGCTCGTTTTGATCGCGCTCCGCCCTAATGGCTTCGCTGTTGCGCAGCTGCACATAGCCGCACACGGCACCCACAACAAAGTACGCAATAAACGGTAGCCAGTTAGACGGCTCGTAAAAGAGACCCTGGAAGGTATAGCCATACTGGGTAAAGTAGCTCGCGGCCAAACCCACCGACGCCAGCAGCGCCGCAACCAGGCCAAAGTCCAAGCCATACAGCGTGCCGATCAACACCACGAAGAGCAGGCGATAATCGAGCACGTTGAGCTGGGCCGATTGGGAGAACAGGTGCTCCAGCACCTCGAAAAGGACCCAGGCGGCTGCCGTCTCCAGACATTTAATAGGCAGCGCGCGCATTTGGATGCGGTCGATGGCGGCACGCAAGGGGTTGACCTTCTTCGCGCGACCGGCATCCCAACGAGCCTGAATGGTCGAAAGATCGCGCATCAGGTCGTAGCGCTGAAACCAACCATAACGAACGCGAACGATGTCGCTGACGGGCATGGCGTAGCAGCAGAATCGCCATAGGCAACCGAGAGCCCTAGGAACAGCGCCTTGAGAGCCTCGCCCACCTCACCCGCCGTGTGATGGAAGGTATCGGCAATATCGAGCGTCTCAAAGTTACCATCCCAGCTATCGAAGATACGGCGTACCAGCACCGCAAGCTCCTCGGCACACAGCAGGGGAAACGCCGCATCCTGCGCGCCCTGCAGAGCAACCGATCCGGTTGAGCACGCGTCGAACAGCGGCACCAAAAACGGGTCCTCCAGCGCGGCAGACGCGGTATACAGGAACGGCACGCGCAGGATCTTGGTCTGAACGCCCTCGCGAGCAGCGTAGTAGCGGCACAGGTCGTTGGCTGCGTGCGCGATAATGCCCTTGCCCGTTCGCCCCGCGGCATCGGCGGCGCCCTCGGCACCCGCGGGTCCCGCTACATACAGCAGTTGGACCCGGCGACCCGCGCACGCACGAAAGACCGTGCGCAGCAGCTCGATATCGCCCACGGAGTCGGTATGCGGGGTAAGGTAATTAGACAGGTAGACCACGCGGTCGAACTCGTAGGCCTGCTCCAAGTGCTGGAGGAGCTCTTTCCACGAAGCATGAGGCGACGACTCATCGCGGCGCGCTTCCGCAGCAGCGACGACCTTAACGTGGTCCCCGGGGAACGCCTTGGCGCAAAAGTCATCGTCAACATATGCGGTGTTGCCAACAACCAGCACCTCCATAGCGCACCCCTCCCCTAAAATCCACTTTAGTCATAGTCAAACATGCGTATTTTACGCTGTCAACGCGAGCTGGGGCGCCTTTAAGGCTGTTTTAAGAACTTTTTTAGGGGATGTGGGGACATCGAGAGTGCTAAATGAGCACCCAATCCAGAAGTGCGGTGAAAAACCGAGATCTGTCAAACAGGCCCCTGTTTTGAGCATCCGCGACCTGCAGTTTTGTTGGCAAAAATCGGTGTGCGCTCGGCGAGTTTCGATTTTCCCCGCACTTCTCCTACGCACCGGACTCGCAATAGCGCAGTACAATCCGCCAATCGCACTAACCGGAAAGCCAATCCAGCGACTCGCCTAGCCAACCAGATACGGCCCGATTACATCGAAAATTTCGCCCACCTTAGTTGCAGGGTTTTGCGCAGATGGCTTAATGTTACCCAGTTCCCTATGGTACGCGACGAGGCGCCCAGCACGCTGCAATGCTTCGCCTCGCCTATCATCCACTGCCCCAAACATCCCGTCCAGGTTCTTGCGGTACTCGATGCCCAAGTTCTTCGACATCTCCTGCGCGAGGGCATGCTGGCAGTCGGACGCGGACATATGCGCGGTCGTGTAGCGAAAGTGCAAAAGCGGCCACAGCTCGAAGCAGGGGTTCGACCACAACGCATGGAAGGTCCTCGAACCATCGGAGAGCTCGTCACATTTGCGCTTCATCGCATCAAAGTCGGACGCAGGAAAGTCATCCTTGTCATACACGAGCCACACGTGATCGAACGTCTCGGGCGCATAGCGACAGTGTTCGACGGCGAAGTCAAGCAGGTCAAGCGTGTGTCTGCCGGTCCCCTTAACGACAATGGCAACCTTGCGCTCGTTCGCCGCGCCCAACGCCGCACGCACGCCCTCAAAGTAGCGAGCTCGGTCTCCTTGCCCTCGCTCACTACAAGATGACGCGTCATCTGAACCATGCGCGAGCGGCCCTCTCGCTTGCCGCTACGCCAGCCCTTCGACTTCTTCGCCACCATGCTAATCCCACTCCTCGATGCGGGTGAGGTACGGATCGGCACCGTAGCGACCGGACAGGTATTGCTTGTCGAAAGCCGCGTTCTTGCTTACCAGATTACCGTTTGCCTCGTGGATATCGGCGAGAGACCACAGTTGGCTCGCCTCCCCCTCGCCGCGTGCAGCGAACCATATCTCGTCACGGCGGAAGACATCGTTTCGCATGGTTGACACATCCTGGGACGAGAAGATGAGCTGCGCGCCACTCTTGTTGACCTCAGGATCCTTAAACAGCAGAATCACATAGCGAAGAAGCTTCGGGTGCAGTTTGGCGTCGAGCTCGTCTACCACAACGGTGCCACCACGCTCAAGCGCTGTCATCAGATACGCAGCCAACCCCATGAGCTTCTGGGTACCGGCAGATTCCTCGGATAAACGCAGCTCGTACGCCTTGCCGCTCACCTTGTGCCTCACGAAGACGCGCTGGCCGCGCCACTCCGGCGCCCTCTCCACTCTGAAGCCATCAATACGCACATCAACGGCGCGCAAAAAACGCGTGACCTCGCGCGAGTCGCCCTCGTCGAGCATTTGCTCGAGCATCCGCTCCAGGTAGGAACTGTTGTAGTTGAGAAACACGGCGTCGAGAAACCAGCTGGCCGCCTCCTGGACCACCGGCGCATCGAAGTTGATGCAAAGGAACGATAGGTACGGCAGGCTCGGGTTGAACCTCGCAGCCGTCACAAGCTTACGCAGTGTGGGGCCGAGTTCAACCTTTGTATCCTCGCGCTCGAACAGCATCGCCGTACGCGACGCTCCCAATTTACGCCGCCACAGCCCTTCGGACATGATCTCATCGGCGTGTACAGACAGAACATAGCGGTACTCATGCTCACCCGCGCGGTAATAGAGCTCGAACTCGGTGGGCTCGGCAGCAGACACGTCATCGAACTCAAACGCCGAACAACGGGCTATCAAGGGGAGATCACTCTCTGGTGCATCAGCGCTAGCAGACAGCAGTCTAATTGGTCTGGCCACCGCCGAACGAACGTAGTCAAGAGCCTCGAGCAGATTAGACTTGCCGCCAGCGTTGGGCCCGTACACCGCAGCCACCGGAAGGAAACTCTGCCCGTCGGAGCACTCGATGAGGGAACGCTCAAACTCCTTCATCGGCATCGCCTGCATGGAAAGCTCAGCCTCGTCGCGATAGGACCGATAGTTCTTAAAGGTGAACTGACAAAGCATGGTACTCAACATTCCTTTCATTATTTTGAAAAGATATATCAGAGTTTTTCTTTGATTATAGACTTTAAGTAGTCTAAATCAAGTGCTTGCCACACCAATGACAGCAGGCGCACGGTGCCAAACCGAGCATACTCGACCATCCCATTGTCGGAATGGCGTTTAGCTAGCACGTCACACATTACATGCATGAAAAAAGGGCAACACTCTCTAACAGAAGGCGTCACCCTTAAAGCTCCCGAAGAGCTTTTGTATTGTAGGAAAATACTCTACACCATCTCCCCTTGATTGAGGAAATCAGCCCGTAACTAGCCGGCCGAGACCATAACAAATCTTATGAATTACGCCATTAAGCACGGTGGGCATTTTGGTGGCAAAAAGGCACGGCACTTCCCATATCAATGCCTTCTTCCAGTATTGAATGATCTCGCCTACTACGATCCGCTTGCCTGGCACGAGGCGAAAGCGGGCGCAAGCTATACTGCAGTGTATGAGTTGGCAAGTCACAGTAGGCTCTTTGTAGAACTTCTCGACGAGGCAATTTAAGAGACCTGGGGGAACAAGAAAAGATGAGCTTCCATGCCATCAAGAAACCGAAAACAGGCGAAGACGCTTTGTTGAAGACGTGCACACGACAATCTACAACGCCAACTACACCGACCCGCGGATCCGGGAACTGAACGGTATCGATCTTAACATATCGTCACAAGACAAAGAACTTTTCCAGCGCCCGGCTCCACCATCGGCAACCCGGTAAAGCCATCTCTGGCTAACGCACTCACCAGATTCTTTATATCCCTACGCGACGATTCCTCGTCAACTGTTGCGACTCTCGAAGACGCGGTCCATGCGCCCACGTCAGTGATTTGCTATTTAGCGCCGGGAATCATATGACTGGGCGTGGCCGTACTCGCTATGTGGCTGTTAAATTGCAAAAGAAGTGATACGTCGCCCGCCAATGGATAAAAGGCCGTCCAAACTAGATGAAAAGAGTCACCTCATAGCCCATATCTTCCAAATGCCGTTCCGCTTCACCAGAACTATTTCATGCCCGCCCTCGATGAGCTGCGGTCCCTCAATCAGAAACGGTTCTCGAACGTTTGGGAGAAGCTTTACGAGGGCCGAGCCGTCCTCTTGATACCGAACAAGAGTGCTCATTCCATAATCCCCTTCCAAAAGCTCGGCGGCTTGCAAATAATCACCCCATCTGAAAATGGTCTCCCGTGCGACAAGGGAATTGAGTTCGCTGGGGTCCAGGGGCCTTCTGCCAAGCGCCTCTTTGAATAGTAGAACAGCGGTAATTATCTCTAAATCATCGCGCGAACCTTGCTGAACCTTTTTCTCAATGTCCTCATCCCCAAGATCTCTACCGCGAAGATTTCGCCAAAATGGCGAATTCTCAATCTGGCGACAAGCGTCTTTTGATTCAAACGAAACAGTTGCCGATGCTTCCTCTTTCCTCGATAGCGGCTTGATTCCAGCATTAAGAAGGAACTCAGAGAACTGCAGCAAAATCTGTTCTCTCCCCGCGATATACGGTGCCAGGGCGACCAGTCTCATGTGTTCGGGAACAGAGACGAGGTTCTCTGCCCGCGTTATATCCGCGTGCATCAGCACTCCGTACATTACATCTTCGACGTTTGCAAAGGCACCCTCGACAACCTTGCCGTCCCCAAAGGCAAACTCAATTGATTGGCTATTAAGGGCATCAAGACTATCCAGCAAGGATTCAATCACATCCTTACTAGAAGCGAAGTCCCGTTCAGCAGACTTGAGCAGCCTCCTGAGAAACAAGTCCTTTCCGCGCACAAAATACTTGCGCTGCAGCATAAGACGCACCGAGACCGCAGCAAACGCTTCATCCCCAAGCTCAAGTTCACCTAATTTCGAAAAGCAATTAGGATCGAAACGGGCAAGCCTCTCATCAAGTGGAAGCGTGCTGGCAAGTCTCTTGTAAGTATCAATCGTGTATAGATACAACTCATACGCAACGCTATTGTCCAAAGCTGCCGCACCCCTCAATCATGATTGACAGGTCGATAATTCACCTACTGCGTTTCAACGTCATTGGCCGCACATATCAGATCGCACAACTCTGCCACGCGTTTCATTGCATCACCCAACGGAGAAAAACCGGCCCCACAGGCAGTCCTTGCAATCCTAATTTTATCTGGATGCGTTTTCCCACCCTTAAACGTAAAGCTCAGCGGGCAAATAAATCTGTCACCAAGGGGATGCTCCCATTTTTTACCCGAATAACATTTCTCAATCGAAGCTGCAAGCACATCTTCTGGAACATAGTTCTCAATTGTTGCGCCCCAGGTAACCCACGACATTGCGCCGTTCTGTGTGCACTCGTCAATAATGCGTCGCTTGGTTGAATTAAGTCTCGAATGAGAGGATTTCTTATCAGAATCCATCAGCACGCAGAAATGAGTATTGATTCTAAAGAGGGATATCAGCTCCGCGGGGATATCTTCGCCAGCACTTGCATCTAGTGCATTCAGCAACTTGCCACCGTAAATCATTGCACTGTAATGAATACCTTCTTCGAGCGAAATGTTATGCTCATCAGACCATCTCTTAATCCAATAATTCAGGTACACGCGGTCCGAGGGCCCCTCAACCCACACTACAAAGTTTGCTTGCAACAGATCGGAGGCCTTGACCCCCAAATCATCAAGCAAATCGCGAGCACAACCCAGACCGTCAAGCTGTCTGCATCCAGAAACTCCATTTGTCTTAGACACATGGGCAACCTGAACGCCAGGATAGTTAATAACAGTTGGAGAATGCGTAGTGATGATAAATCGGTTTGAATCGTCCTCGAGAAGGTATTTCATAAACCTCGCCTGCAGAGCCGGGTGCAGATGAATTTCGGGTTCTTCAATACAGATAATGCTGTTGTCGTTGCAAGCAATAATCGAAGCGAGAATTACGAGCTCCGTAACTCCCGTACCCAAAGATTCAAGCGGCAGGTAATCGGCATCGGAAGTCTTAAGAGATATCTCATGGCTTTCATGCGAAACAAGCAGAGAGGCACGGGGGTCGTTCATGACATCGCGCACGAATCCTTGCAGCTTATTCAGCCGCGCTTCTGCCCGAGCATGATTTGAACGCTCCGGATTAAACAAGCGAAGCAAAGCTGTTGGAAGACCGCGTCCGCTGCAAAGATCGACATCGCGATCTGGAAAATCATCGTCTTCAACCGACCTAATTGCATCGACCTTAACAAAGCGAGGGATATTCCCCCACGGAACAATACTGCGGATTATGTCGGCATAGCACGATTCGTCATCACCGCCGTGTTGGAGAGGATCAAGGGAGCAGCGATTCAGGTCCATAGACAAGCCTGCACTTTTATACTGCGAGAAAGACGCAATCAGATCATTTACTAAAGACGACCCAGCAGCCGGCGACGCCGTTAGAAAGTCAAGCCAAACGCCATCTCCATCGTTTGATATATACGGCGGACGGGAAAATAACTCAGAAAGCTCTGCCATCCGCTTATCTCCAGAAGGTCGCTTTAAACTGGAGGACTCCAATAAAACAGATCGATCTATACACAGGGAAATAGTCAACGGGTCATTTGCCCCCGCTGATTTCAGCAGCAAGGCGCATCTTCCCTAGTGAAGGGATAGCGATTGCGGGCGATTTCCCCTCTTTGGTCAATGGATGTCATTGCCTTAATAACAAAATCAACAAGAGACGATTTTCCGCAGTTATTCTGTCCCGCTAGGACTTGGACTTTATCAAATGGACCGAAGCGCGAGTCTTCACTTCCGAAAAAGGAGCGATAGCCGCTACAACCAAAACCCAGAAAGATATTGCGACGCATTCTTGCCAGCCCCCCTTGATAAATAAGCCATGTCCAAACTAATTCTAATTGTCTAAAACTCTTCATGAACCAGCAGCACGTGAGAACGGTCCCATCTAAAGCATGTCCATCGCCTTAGGCTTCAATGTAAAAGATAGTGACCACTCCACCGTCGAACTCATCGACCATCTCATTGACCACAGCTCATAATTCTGCAAAGTTGGATACTCGATAGAGATTGTCGTGCAATCATTTGGATATCAATTGCAGGACAACTCAACCGTATCGACGCCCTCAGCCTCAATCGAACAGGGTGCCATCTTGTGACTTTTGAAGCAGCTCAACAAATCCAATTTGGTCGAGTATGTGCTTTATCGCGTAGGTTTTCAAATACCTACTCAGCAGAGCCGTCAACTCTTCGACAAACGTTCTGAATTCAATCTCGGTCAGATAACGTTTGAGCATCCACACCATCTGGATGTAGTTAATGTTCTTGCGCCCTCCGACCCTAGCACAATAAAGACGCTCGTCATGGGCGCAAACGTTACGGAATTTAACGAGTGTTTCAATTGAAAGTTGAGCGGCCTTTTCGCTAAAGAAACCGCTTTTCTTCGATCCGGTTTTCCCAGTTGCATCTACAATCATTTTGCAAAAAGTACGCCGCTCGCCGGGCTTCATCAGATTGTAGAAATGCTCCATGTTTCCAAACGTCAAATCATTAACCAGAACCCACAGCGGCACCGAACCATATTCATTGCGATAGTGAGCAACAAATTCAGATTTACTTTTTAATGCCCTGCGGCTAAGTATGCTCGTCAGATTGGAAATCTCACGGGCGTATCTCGCCTCGTCTTTTCCCGTCGCAGAATATTCGTCTTGAGTACAAAATGAAGACTGCAAGTAATAGTCATTGGGACCACGATGAACATTCGAAAAGGTGTACGCGATCGCGGTCTTTATTTTGGCCTCGGCTAATATGAGAAACTTAAATGTTAGAGACCTCAACTCCCTATCGAACGTAAACAATGAATATAGGTCCGAAAAGGTTGCGCCGCTGCGATACCGGTCCTCATTGAACTTCGAGCTTAAGCTCATATCAATAAACGGATCCTTATAGCCGTTAACAATCGAGTAATAACCCTCGCTCATCAGAATGCGAGCCGTGTTGTCGTCAACAGTCAAACCCCTTTGCTTAAGCAATCTGACTTGATCGTCAATGGGCAAGAAAGGCTTTGCTGTCATTGAGGCTCCTCAAATGAAGAAAGGCAGCCATCCCAAGAAGGACAGCCGCCTTTCTGCAGGACGCGGGACCCGTAGGTTATCCGCGTCAATACCGCTGTTCAGATAGTCTACTGATTATCGATCCAAAAATCAACGTTAAATATTTGAGTCGAGCAGCAAACCATAAAACCCAAATTCAGACACCCTTGTCTATCAAGCAAATGAAACAACACTTGGGAAATATGTCAGACATTACACTCAAAAAAGACAACGCTCCCCAACTGAAAGCATCGCCCTAAAGCCCTCAAAGAACTTTTGTATTACAGGAGCACACCCTACACCATCTCTATGAGATGGTGTAGGGTGTGCTCCTCGCCCATCACAAAAACAGCATCACAAATGATGGGAGGCCGGCATGCGGAAGGTCATACGGCAGGATCACAAGGCATGAGAAAAACACGGTCGAGAGAATGCTCGACCGCAATCACAACGCCCACCAGGACAGCAGCCATGTCGTCCATGCTACTCAACATCGTCTTCGATGTTCCCTCCGTCGGTCTCGCCAAAGCCAACGTTGTCCAAAGCCGAACGAGCGAGCCCAATCTGATTCCACTTTATGGAATCAATCGCTTCAAGGTATGAACTCAAAGCATTAAGCTGATTCTGCCGAGCCATAGCCGAAATCTTCGCAAAGGAATCAGTCGCAAGGCCGACCTTCGACAGGGACGAAGGAATCTGCGCAGCCATATCGGAATAGTGATTAGACAAGTTGTACTTCAACAACGCACGCGATGCCGCCGCAACAGACTCCGCGTTCTTCTGACTCATCGTCTTGATAGCCTGTGAGGCAGCCTCATAAGAAGACTTAAGCGTTTCCTTGTCAGCCATTTCCTCATTTTCCTTAGACATAAACGTCTCGTCAGTCATTAAGTCGACAGGATTTGAATAGAAGCGGCAACCTACCAATCTGGAGGCGATTTGTTCGTGCAAGGTATAGCCCTTGCCATCGCTAGCCTTCGTAGCAAAATCGTCTGTATTGCTGCTGCAAATAGCCATTTCTACACCCGGGTTATCATTCATAAAACGCTCTAGAGCCGCGATGATTAGACAGTCTTCCTGAACTAGGCCCCATTCCGCCTTTGACTTCGATGCTTATTGCCCTTAATAGCCATTTTTGTCGCAACGATAATATCCTCCTGTATAAGAGGAAGAACTACGCACCTATCGGACTCATTCGAAATATGATTAATTAACTCCAGCGCATCCTTAACATCACTATTAAGTTCAGCCCGAGCGGCCTTCACGGCATCAAGCAGCTTCACTTTGGCTGAATGACTTAAAAGCGAGTTTTCAGCTACATCCTGCACACTCTTTTTGACCGCCCCAAAAGACTCAACGGCGACAGACATAGTCTGGGGCAGAACCTTTTCCAATTCGAGTTGAACGACCTCGGGGAGAATCAATTTGACACCGCTATCCCCCAATCGCCCCATTAAGCGCTCGAGCAATTTCGGGCTCGATTTTTCCTTGCGAGCAAACGCGCAATCAACGATTACGCAGGTGTCAAGAAAAACGTATTTCATAACTTCTCGTCCTAGAATTAGCCATCTACCAATAGGCTCGGCTTCCCCCTACAGCCGCAACATAAAACACGATGCGTCATCGTGCAGCTTAAGCCGCGGATAACGATCGAAGTCAGGGTCCAGATTTTCCTCGACGCGTAGACGGACAAGGAGCTCATCAAACGACTCGCGAGTCGCCGTAGCGAGAAACGCCGCAGGATCGGCCAACCCAAACAGATCAAATGCGCGCTCCAGCCCGTCGGACATAGCGCAAACATAATCAACATCCTCGACAGGATACTGCCTCACATTGAGATGCTCCAAGGCAATCCCAGACGGATCAAGAATCCAATAGCCATCGGGCTTATTCTTGAGCTGACGGTTCGCAAGCAATGTATCGTTGACGGCAGCACGCTTCTGCACCCCAGTCATTGCTCTGCCACGCGAGCGATCGACCATCACGTCCACTGCTGTTTGGTCGAGCTCCGCAATCCGCTCATCAGACATAGTCACGAGCGAGCCGTCTTTAAAACCGATGAACGCTGGAGAGTCACCTAGGGAGACAATATCGACCAAATCGCCTGAAACAGAGACCACCACCAACGTGGAGGAGGGAAACAGTTCCTCGTTGTCCGTCACACCGTGTTTGCCAATAAAGTCGCGCGAATCATCCACCGCGAGGCGTATAGAATCGACAATTCCACGAGACATGTCTAAATACTCACAAATGCGGCCGCCAACAAAATGACTGAACCACTGAGCGTCCGAACCAGAATGATGCGGCAGCACACGCGTGCCGGTGATGCCAGAGGCTCCATCGAGTAGCACGGCATATGTCGACCCAACTGCAACGTAATCTTCATTAACCTGATTACCTATAGCAGAGCAGGAAAACTTGGCCTTGAACATGGAATCACCGCTTTCGGTAAACTGGCAAGCAAACGCAAAGCCATATCATCACTACCTAGCCTTAGCAGACTTCAGGAATTTCGCCTTTGCTTTCTGGTTGCCATTGAACACAGTATCAACAAGCGATTGACGTGCAGATTTGCTCATATGAGGATGCTCGACAATATATCCAGCAGACAAAACCGTAATCGCCATAATAAAAGGCCACGCGGCATGCTCCCGCGCAGTCTTAATGGATTTCTTTGCTACGTTGCAAAACTCCTTCTCGGAGTTCGACCGCAGATATAGCGCGAGCATAAATAGCGAGTAAAAATCGCTTTCGTCAATAATCTTGGAGAAACCCAGAACACTAAGAGGTCCACAGGCATTAGACGCTACCGTGTCCAGCTGTCCGATACAACCCGACAGCGCTACCATAGATAATAACTTTCTAATATTTGGCCTAGCCTCTTCCGGAGATTCTAGCTGGCCAACAACATCTTCGACCATTTCGTCGTAGGAATCATCAACCGCTTCTAAAAGCAAATTGAGAGCAGCGCCAGTTGCGTAGTAGATTTGTTCTCTAACAGTCGCCTTAAGCGGCTCCTTTAGTTTTACCTGCTGTCGATTAAGGCAACGTCCCGCAATAGCAACATATTTCAAAGCAATAATTGCCGACTGAAAGGCACTCCTCGTTTCAGGAACCTCATATTCATAAACGCCAGCATAACTAACCCTTTCAATGGCTTCACAATTTCTTTTCTCTATCTCATCAGTTACGCTGCGAATGGCACCCGCACCTTCTTGAGAGGGCGGAGCAATCTTAATGCCTTCCAACCCACTCAAACACTTATAGGTTTTTCCCTGATTAAAAATGACATCTGAACTATCCACGGCATCCGATGCCTTTTCGACTAGTTTCTGGGTTAGCCAGGGAATGAATCGAGTTCCCTCAAGCAAAACGAGTATCTCTTCATTTATGGAAAAATCTAGCTCATCCAAAAGACGCAGTACATAGGTTTCTCCCTTGTCCACGTCCTCGTCAAACTCAAGATCAATTGCCTGAGCAACAAAATAGGCATACAGACTTCTCGAGGCAAAAGAGTAGTTGAAGCCATTGTCTTCAACTAGGAGCACGCCAGACTGGACAGAAGCATCCATGATTATTTTTGGAGTTATAGGGATACCGTATTCACTCAGGTAGTTTTCAGCCACTTCAGAGAATGTCATACTCGAGAAAACAGTCGTTCGATCAGAGTGAATTTTAAGAGCAAGTTTCTTCAAAACGGTAATAACCGCATCCGCCAATATATCGAGCATCTGATTCTCGCCGTCTGATATGACATTACATATCTTTCTTTTGACGTTTGAATTCATAATTGACGTAAACGGCAAGTCACCCTTGATAAAAGACGCACCGGAATCATAAATGTAATAATCAATATATTGATTGATGAAGGGCGGAGTCATATCAAACAATTGAAAATGAGAGCCAACAGCTTTATCAACAATGGCAATAAGCTCATCTACCTGTGCGTCGGAAAGCCAGTACCCTTACATCTCTTTTGAATTAACTCGTCTCTTTTATTTTTCGTCCAAGGACAGATAAGCAGATGTCGAAAATCAACCTCGACCGTTTCGTCCAACTCAAACGTAAAACTATTATCAGTAATTAAAACAATATTGCCGGCAGTCTTGAGCATCGATTTAATGACATCGGATTTTTTAGCTTTTCTCTTCAGAGAATCAAAGTCATCGACGAGCAAAAGAACTTTTTCACGAGGAATTCGTCCAAACAGTTCAACAGCTTCCCGAGTATCACCATACTGATCCTTGATAATGGATGACAGCGTTCGTGAAATGGAACCAGTTGAATAATCGGGAGTCAACAATAAAGGCGAATAGCCCATCGCCAACGACTCGCGGTATATGGCTTTAAGTAAAGAGCTCTTGCCCGCACGAATATCACTATGGATTTCAAGCGCTTTAGCATCAAGCAGGAACTCCATAAAAGAATGGATATCAGATATTAACTTTTGATCATTAATTCTTAGTTCACCATCTTTTGTGCCAGTTGCGATCTCTTCTTTCAAAGAAGGAAACACAAATGAGTCCTTAAATGATTCACTTGAATTATCTTCAGTTTCAAAAAGCTCGTTCACAAAATCTGGGCGCGGTCTGAAGTACGTTTTTGATTTTATATAACGCCGATAAGAGTGGGCCTCATCGAGAAGCGTGTGAATTTGTGCAGAGGTTTCCCAGCCATAGACCCTTTCCGCAAATTCATAGCTGCCAAACTCTCCAAAGCGAATTAGTAGCATTTTATAGGAGCTCTGGTCATCATCGCAAAGTGAATAAGTTCCTCCTCGCACGACGACACAGGACTCACCTGACAAACCACCTACGCAGCGGCTTTGTCCCATATGCTCATGTCCCGTAAACGCAAAGTCAAAGCAGTTGGCAAGCATATTCTCCAGGCTAATACGCTCATTATCGCAGAACCACTCTGGGCCATGATGCGAAGCAAAAATATGAAGGCCTGAGTCCGGTGTGTTATCAAGTAGAGAGCGATTAGGGTTTCTCAATACATGAAATCCTTTATCATCACCGTCAAGAGTAGATAAGGGGGCACTATTAAAACCAGATACCGAGACTTTCGTCCCCTCAACCTCAAAAACAATTGGCCCTGGCTGACCAAAAACAAAACGGTTGTCATATTTGTTTGCAAATTCAAAAAATGACGTCATATTTTCGATATCCACACCGTACTGTGCACCAGCAAAGCACCCAACAGACTTACACGGGCCTTGCAAATCATGATTTCCCGGCAATATATAAACTTTCAATTGGTATTCAGGTTGGTTCAGTTGTTCAATCAGATAGTCAAAGAACATAGCTGCTGATTGATATTCGCTTTCCTTGCCAGTTCGGGCAACATCACCAGTAACAAGCAGCAATACGGTTCCAGACTTAATACTCTTTTTAATAGTCACGAGGATATCCTCTACCCGTTTTTGATAATTGCCCTGGAGTTCTTCGAAATGAAAATCCGTAAGCTGGACAATACAAAGCTGAGGATCAAAATCACGGCAATCCACTGCGCGACCTCCGAAATACTACTCCGTCGAATATAGTGATTCTAGCTACACACGCCGCTCACTTACCAGGCATTAAAGAAACAATTAAAGGGACGGCTCCATACAAGGCAATCGGAATAAAGGCGAAAACGATACCAAAGATAATCAAGCGACGACACAGCTTTTCGTCCCGCCCCGAGATGAGAGAAAACACTGCAAATACCGTAATCAGCAGTCCAAACAAAGAGCATGCTAGAAATGAAAGCTCAAAAAACTTCAGCTTTGAATGTGCCGTAATAGATGCCATGGTAAACACCACAGAAAGCACGGCGGAAAATAGACCAACAATTTCAACGTTACTTGACACACTTGCTTTTACATTTTCAATTTCTTTAGAAGCACGGTCAGCGATTCTCTTATTCGACGACAGAAAGTCTGCACGCAATCGAGCAGCTTCAATATCGGCGAGATGCTTTGGATATTCAGGGGAAGTCGGATGCAGCAAAGAAACTGCTTTATCAAAATCAATGTATGCATTATTCATATCCCCCTTCAACGCATTAAGCCGAGCCCTTGTAACGCGGTATTTGGAATAAGACTGATCTAAACTGATTGCACGATTTACAGACTTGATGGCTTCATTAAGATAAGCGGAATCCATCTCCACGCCACTTTCCATAAGAGAGGCAACAATGTGGGCATACACGTTCAGGCACGACGGCCTATCAGGGAATTGAGAACAAAGAGCGCTTGCATCTTCTAGCAACTCGGCATGTGACTTACCGAGAGGATTGCAAAACTCATAGCAGCTAAGATAAATTAGTTTGAAATCGATGTAATCTTCGAACCGAGTTGCCCCGAGTGTAATAAGTGACTGAAGTTTTTGACGGTCGCATGCCCGTCTATATATCACCGATAATAAATAGAAGCCGGTAAAGGTTACCTGGTTGTTTTTACTTTCTCCTTCATGGATAAACAGACGCTCCATGCGAGCGAGAACATCTTCGTAGTCGCAAGATGTATATACAGTGTCAGCCAAATCGGTAACAGCGGAATCATATTCAGCGGTATTCGGTTTCGTATTCTCAAGAATACTATGCAAGTCACTGAGAAAACAATTGTGCATGCGTTCCGACCTCCCGAGCATACGCATCAGGCACCAGACAGCAGGCGCCAGGGTTACAACAACTTAGACGAATTTGAAAGCTACGGCCTATTGGGAGAAATCCTCAATAGGCCGTGTCATTTACAAATAATAATTCAAATACTCCCCCAGCTCTTCCTCCCAGTCGGGCATGTGGAACCCGACCGACTCGAGTTTGGACAGGTCGAGCGCGGAGTGGACCGGGCGCGGGGCGACGGGGCCGGCGGCATTCGCGTAGTAGTCGGCGG
>ENA-OQDE01000226-OQDE01000226.1-human-gut-metagenome-genome-assembly--contig:-NODE-226-length-36689-cov-4.153274_pt1 | contig 36689 bp, 37 predicted proteins | sample MGYA00242768_ERZ504595 | MGnify/ENA primary metagenome ERZ504595 (study PRJEB26092, sample SAMD00036307) | human gut metagenome | host: Homo sapiens | study: EMG produced TPA metagenomics assembly of... | reverse complement strand
GCACGCAAGGTGCGTGAGTACTCCGAAGCACATCCGGAGGCTGATATCATCCGTCTGGGCATCGGCGACGTAACCCGTCCGCTGGTACCGGCTGTTATCGATGCGCTGCACGCAGCCGTTGAGGATCAGGCCAAGCAGGAGACCTTCCACGGCTACGGGCGATGAGCAGGGCTACGGCTTCCTGCACGAGGCGCTCGTCGGCTACTACAAGACCCACGGCGTAGAGCTCGCCACCAACGAGATCTTCATCTCGGACGGTGCAAAGAGCGACCTCGGCAACATTCTCGACATTTCGGCACCGACAACACCGTTCTGGTTCCGGACCCGGTTTACCCGGTTTACGTTGATACCAACGTTATGGCGGGCCGCAAGATCGTATTCGCTGACGCAAACGAGGCAAACGGCTTCCTGCCGCTGCCAGACGAGTCCGTTCAGTGCGACATCATCTATATCTGCTCTCCGAACAACCCGACCGGCGCTATGGTTTCCAAAGCCGAGCTGCAGAAATGGGTTGATTATGCAAATAAAGTAGGAGCCATCATCCTGTATGATGCTGCATACGAGGCATATATCTCAGAAAAAGACATTCCACATTCCATCTATGAGTGCGAGGGTGCAAGAACATGTGCCATCGAAATGCGCAGCTTCTCCAAGAACGCAGGCTTTACCGGTATGCGTCTTGGATTCACCGTTATCCCGAAAGACATCAAATCCGGCGATGTGACTCTGCACAGCCTGTGGGCACGCCGTCACGGAACGAAATACAACGGAGCTCCGTACATCATCCAGAGAGCCGGCGAGGCTGTTTACTCTCCGGAAGGAAAAGCACAGTTAAAAGAGCAGGTTGCTTACTACATGAAGAACGCAAAAGTCATCTACGACGGATTAAAGGGCGCAGGCTACACCGTATCCGGCGGCGTCAACGCTCCGTATATTTGGCTGAAAACACCGGAAAATATGACTTCCTGGGAGTTCTTTGATCACCTGCTTGCAGACGCAAACGTAGTCGGAACACCAGGATCAGGCTTCGGCCCGAGCGGAGAAGGCTACTTCCGTCTGACTGCATTCGGTACGTATGAGAATACAGTAGAGGCAGTGGAGAGGATCAAAAAACTGTAAATTGTGTGCGAAATACCAATAAAACAGAATTTCTGCGCAATTTTATAAACGCGCGAAAAAATAATTTTGTATAGATAAAATTCACGAAAAATGCATTAGAATTTATATAAAATCCGTAAAAATTAGGTGTTTACAAATGCAAAACTGCTGTGCTATAATGCACAATATGAAAAAGGCAGTGAAGGAAACTCCGTATGCGGAATCTGACAGGAAGCCGATGTCACCGACTGAGAGCATCAGCATGGAGGAAACATACAATGGGGAACATTCCGGAGCCGGTCTGCTGAACATGAGATCCGAACAGGAAATCAAGTAGGCAGATCCGTGATACGCGTTAAGTATAAATGAGTGGGCGTTTTCCCCCGGAAAATCGGAGAGAAAAACGCAATGCGGGTGGTACCGCGGGAACATAAAATATCCCGTCCCGGAACAGTAGTTAAAAAACTGTTCCGGGACTTTTTATTTGAAAAAGCAATCCGGGACAGGCGAGAAAGAGAGGAGAACAAGACATGGAATTTATGACAGGCGTAAAGAAAAAAGAAGACATCTCCGTAAAAACTCTGCTGGAGACACCGGAAGGCACAGAAGTAAAACTCGAAGGAGCCGTACACATCATCCGTGACATGGGCGAGGTTGCCTTTGTCATCTTAAGAAAGAGCGAGGGACTCGTTCAGTGTGTGTACGAAGAAGGAAGCGTTGACTTCCCGCTGAAAGATCTGAAAGAGGAATCGGCAGTTGCCGTAACCGGAACGGTCAAAAAAGAGGACCGCGCACCGGGCGACGTCGAAGTCAGGCTGCAGACCATCACCGTTCTTTCCGAGCCGACCGAGCCAATGCCGCTCGCAGTCAACAAATGGAAAATGAACACCTCCCTCGAAGCAATGCTGAACATGCGGCCGATTGCTCTTCGAAATGTCAGAGAGCGTGCAAAATTCCGTATTCAGGAAGGCGTGGTACGGGCGTTCCGTGATTTTCTTCATTCCCAGGGATTCACCGAAATCCATACACCGAAGATCGGCGCGAAAGGCGCTGAGGGCGGCGCAAACATCTTCAAGCTGGAATATTTCCACCGCCCGGCTGTCCTGGCACAGAGCCCGCAGTTCTACAAACAGATGCTCGTCGGCGTGTTTGACCGTGTCTTTGAAGTCGGACCGGTTTTCCGTGCAGAGAAACACAACACGAAACGTCATCTGAACGAGTATACCAGCCTTGACTTTGAGATGGGCTACATCGAGGATTACACCGACATCATGGCAATGGAAACCGGATTTTTACAGTACATGGTGGAGCTTCTTAAAGAGGATTACGCAAAAGAGCTGGAGATCCTGAAAGTTATGCTTCCAAAGACAGAAGAAATCCCAACTGTACCGTTCACGAAAGCGAAAGAGCTGGTAGCCGAGAAATACAACCGAAAGATCCGCAACCCGTTCGACCTTGAGCCAGAGGAGGAGCTTCTGATCGGCCAGTATTTCAAAGAGGAGTACGACGCAGACTTTGTATTCGTCAGCGAATATCCGTCGAAAAAGAGACCGTTCTATGCGATGGACGACCCGGAGGATAAGAGATACACAAAGAGCTTCGACCTGCTGTTCCACGGTCTGGAGATTACAACCGGAGGCCAGCGTATCCACGATTACAAGATGCTTTCTGAAAAGATCGCAGCCCGCGGCATGACAGAAGAGGGCATGGAGCAGTACTTGAGTGCTTTCAAACACGGTATGCCGCCGCACGGAGGTCTTGGCATCGGTCTGGAGCGTCTGACCATGAAGCTGATCGGTGAGGACAACGTCCGCGAGACAACGCTGTTCCCGCGTGATCTTACAAGACTGGAGCCGTAAGCAGATCCTGCTGGAAAATAAAAAAGGAGAATGAGTGAAATGGCAAATGTGATTTCAGATGAAACGATGGAATATGTCGGCATCCTGGCAAAGCTGGAATTAAAGGATGAGGAAAAAGAATCCGCACGGCAGGATATGCAGAAAATGCTGGATTATGTAGATAAATTAAACGAGCTCGACACCAGCAAGGTCGAGCCGATGACCCACATTTTCGAGATGGGAAATGTATTCCGCGAGGATGAAGTAACCAATGGCGACGACCGCGATGCAATGCTTGCCAATGCACCGGAAGTCAAAGAGGGCCAGTACAAGGTTCCGAAAACGGTAGAATAGCAGGAGGAGATTGATATGGAAATCAAAGATATGACAGCAGTACAGCTTTCTGCCGCAATCAAAGAAGGAAAGATCACTGTAGCGGACGCTGTAGAAGCGTCACTTGCGGCAGTCAAAGCATCGGAAGAATCAATTCACGCATTCCTTCTTGTGGATGAAGAGGGTGCAAGAGCACGCGCGGCCGAAGTGCAGAAGAAAATTGACGCAGGAGAGCTCACCGGTCCGCTGGCCGGCGTTCCGATTGCGGTCAAGGACAACATCTGTACGAAGGGTCTTGCGACGACGTGTGCGTCAAAGATCCTGCAGAATTTCGTTCCGACGTACGATGCGGAGGTTATTACACGGCTTGAAGAGGCGGGAGCCGTTATCATTGGAAAGACGAACATGGATGAGTTTGCGATGGGAAGTACGACAGAGACTTCTGCGTACGGCGTGACGAAAACCCGTGGAACACCGAACACGTTCCAGGCGGTTCCTCCGGCGGTTCCTGCGCAGCCGTTGCAGCAGGAGAAGTACCGATGGCACTTGGCTCCGATACCGGCGGATCGATCCGTCAGCCGAGTTCCTTCTGCGGCGTAACCGGCATGAAACCGACGTACGGCACCGTTTCCCGTTACGGACTGATCGCTTATGGTTCCTCCCTTGACCAGATCGGACCGGTCGCAAAGGATGTGACAGACTGTGCAGCACTGCTGCAGACGGTCGCTTCGTATGATGCAAAAGATGCGACATCGATGAAACGCGACGATTACGATTTCATGAGCGCTTTAAAAGAAGATGTCTCCGATCTGAAAATCGGTATTCCGAACAGCTGCTTCGGCGAAGGCCTGGATCCGCAGGTGAAGGAATCCATTTTAAAAGCTGCCGATGTCCTGAAGGCACGCGGAGCAGAAGTAGAGTATTTCGATCTCGACCTCATTGATTATGCCATTCCGGCTTACTACGTTATTGCATCCGCTGAGGCAAGCTCCAACCTGGAACGCTTCGACGGCGTGAAATACGGTTTCCGTGCCAAAGAGTACGAAGGACTCCACGATATGTATAAGAAGAGCCGTTCTGAGGGCTTCGGTCCGGAGGTGAAACGACGGATTATGCTGGGAAGCTTCGTCTTAAGCTCCGGTTACTATGATGCGTATTATCTGAAAGCACTGCGCACGAAAGCCCTGATTAAAAAAGAGTTTGACCGCGCATTTGAAAAATACGATATGATTTTAAGCCCGGCAGCACCATCGACCGCACCGCGTCTCGGGGAATCGCTTTCCGATCCGCTGCAGATGTATCTGGGCGATATTTACACAGTATCCGTCAACCTCGCCGGCCTTCCGGGCATCACCGTTCCGTGCGGTATGGATGATAAGGGGCTTCCGATCGGCATGCAGCTTATCGGAGACTGTTTCTCAGAGAAAAAACTGTTCCGTGCAGCGTACACCTATGAGCAGGCACGCGGTGCATTCGGGCAGCCGAAAGAATGGTAAGGAGGAAGCAAAACAATGTCAAAACAGTATGAAACCGTCATCGGACTTGAAGTACATGTGGAGCTTGCGACGCGAACAAAAATTTTCTGCGGCTGCTCTACCGCATTCGGCGGTGCGCCGAACACCCACACCTGCCCGGTTTGCACCGGTATGCCGGGATCCCTTCCGGTATTAAATAAGAAGGTTGTCGATTACGCCCTGCGCGTCGGACTGGCTGCAAACTGCAAAATCAACCAGCTCTGCAAATTCGACCGGAAGAACTATTTCTACCCGGACAACCCGCAGAACTATCAGATTTCCCAGCTGTATCTGCCGATCTGCCACGATGGATATGTCGAGATTGACACCGCAGCGGGAAAGAAGAAAATCGGCATTCATGAGATCCACATGGAGGAGGATGCCGGAAAGCTGATCCACGATGAGTGGGAGGATTGCTCGCTCGTCGACTACAACCGAAGCGGCGTTCCGCTGATCGAGATTGTATCCGAGCCGGATATGCGCTCTGCGGAAGAGGTTATTGCTTATCTGGAAAAACTGCGTATGATGATTCAGTATCTCGGCGCATCCGACTGTAAACTGCAGGAGGGCTCGATGCGTGCCGATGTCAACCTTTCGGTCCGTGAGGTTGGAAGTGAGAAATTCGGAACACGTACCGAGATGAAGAACCTGAACTCCTTTAAGGCCATCGGAAGAGCGATCGAGGGAGAGCGTGCAAGACAGATCGAGCTGATCGAGGAAGGAAAAGCCGTTGTCCAGGAGACCCGCCGCTGGGACGACAACAAAGAGTATTCCTACGCGATGCGTTCGAAAGAGGATGCGAAGGATTACCGCTACTTCCCGGACCCGGATCTGCCGCCGGTGCACATTTCCGACGAGTGGATCGACCGCATTGTGAAATCCATGCCGGAATTCCAGCCGGAAAAACAGGCACGCTACGTGGAGCAGTACGGACTGCCGCAGTACGATGCGGGCATTCTGACCGGTTCCAAGAAGCTGTCCGATCTCTTTGAGGAGACGACGGCGCTCTGCGGCAAACCGAAAAAAGTGGCAAACTGGCTGATGGGCGAGACCTTACGTCTCTTAAAGGAGAACGGCCAGGAGCCGGAGGATCTGCAGTTTTCACCAAAGCATCTGGCATCCCTGATCGAACTGGCAGAAGCCGGATCGGTCAACAACCAGGTGGCAAAAGAGGTATTTGAGCAGATCTTTGCAGAGGATGTCGATCCGGAAGCATACGTCGAGGAGCACGGACTGAAAACCGTAAACGACACCGGCCTTCTGGAAGAAACCACGAGAAAAGTTCTGGAAAACAACCCTGGCCCGGTAGAGCAGTACAAATCCGGAAAGACAAAAGTCCTTGGATTTCTGGTCGGCCAGGTCATGAAAGAAATGAAAGGCAAAGCCAACCCGGCAGCAGCAGGAGAGCTGCTGCAGAAGCTGCTGTCTGAATAAAGAAAACAAAATTGCACGAATGGAGCCTGGAAATGGTCTCCATTTTTCTGCCCGAAAAATCAAAGAAAATGCATAATCTGCCTCCTTTTGGGAAATTCTTTATAAAGAAACCGGAAGAGATAAAAAGACGATACAAAATCCGGAAAAAGGAGGTTTCTTTACATGAAAGGACTGGATTACACCGCACTCACCGTTGCAATCATCGGAGCCGTCAACTGGGGCTTGATCGGATTCTTCCGCCTCGACCTCGTCGCCCTGATCTTCGGAAACATGACGTGGCTGAGCCGCATCATCTACGCGGTTGTCGGCATCTGCGGCCTCTACCTGATCTCCGTCTACGGAAGAATTTCCGACCACGTACTGGGACAGGCGTAAGAACAGGAACCCTCTCATATACGCAGAGAAAGGCGGTATGAGAGGGTTTTCTTTTGCTGTTTTAGGAAGGACAAAACAAATATTGCGGCCCTCTGTATGGTTTTGAGCAGGGATATGGATCAGAAAAAGAAAAAATACCGGATGCTTCTGGTGCAGCTTTCCTGTGCCGTTCTTCTGGCGAGTGATGCCGCAGCGTGGGCATTCCGCGGAAGTCCGGGGAGTCTGGAAAGAGGTATTGTGTATGTGAGTAACTATCTGGTTTGAATGTGATAGATCTTGCTGAATGGATTGCCCTTGCAGCAATTTTTATCAGCTGGTTTGGAACAGGTATTTTATGCAACGGATCTGGATTGTTTCGTTGTGCTGGAACAGGATGGTGACACTCTGTTTCTACAAAGCGTGGTCTGCAAGAAAAAGACGGCGATGAAGAAAATCTTAAAAAGAATCATTATGAAAAAAGAAACCGAGAAATTTGCGAGAAACATCAAAACGGAAGCAGAGTTTCCGAACTCGCAGAGGAATATGCTTTATCGGAAAAGAGCATTCAGCGGATCCTGCGCTGCACAGCAGCAGACGGAAAAAATACGGACTGAATACAAAAACGGAAAGACAGCCATGGAAGAACCCCCGGGCTGTCTTTTGTATTTCTGTTGCTTTTTTTTCCGTTTTTCCTTGCATTTCAGAAAGATGCTGTTATAATAAGGGGAAGTGAATAAATATACATTACATGAGGAGAGAAGGAGATTATTATGAAAATGAATTTTGCAAAAAAAGCAACAGCACTTGCAATGTCCGTTTTGTTTGCTGTTTCGATGGCAGGATGCGGAAGTTCTGCATCTACCGCAAAGAAAGTAGAAGTAACATCCGTAGAGGATCTGGCAGATCTGAAGATTGGTGTACAGACCGGAACAACAGGTGATTCTCAGGCGAGCGATGCCGTTAATGCAGATTCCCAGATGCAGCGTTACAACAAAGGCGCCGATGCTATTCAGGCACTGAAAAACGGAAAGATTGACTGTGTTGTCATCGATTCCCTGCCGGCAGAAAAATTCGTTGCAGCAAACGATGATCTGAAATTGTAGAAGGCATTTTGATACCGAAGAGTACGCGATGTGCTTCAAAAAAGGAAATGAGTTAAGAGACGAGTTCAACACTGCATTGGCAGAGCTGAAAGAGGACGGAACTCTTGATGAGATCATGAGCAACTACATTGGTGATGAAGTCGGACAGCATCCGTATGAATCCCCGGCAGACGCAGACCACTCCAAGGGAACGCTTACCATGCAACCAACGCAGAGTTCGAGCCGTGGGAGTACAAAGAGGGAAATGATATCGTTGGTATCGATGCCGACATTTCCAAGGCAATCTGCGACAAGCTTGGTTATGAGCTGAAAATCGAGGATATGTCATTTGAAACCATCCTTGCATCTGTCAACAGTGGAAAAGCAGACTTCGGCGCAGCGGAATGACCGTTACTCCGGAGCGTGAGGAGAGTGTTGATTTCACCGATACTTACGCAAATGCAACGCAGGTTGTTATTGTAAGAAAGTAATCTAATAAGAGGAAAAAGAGCGGCTGTCCGCCAGGCAAAATGGTGCAGCCGCTCTTTTTGCAGGAAATGAAACCACAAAGGAGAGATGTATTCTATGGAAAATTTACAGCATCAGTTTAACCGCTACTTTGTAGACAACGGTGCTACAGAGTGGTGGCTGACCGGTCTGAAGACGACGCTGCTTGTCACAGTAATTGCACTGTGCATCGGTGTTGTGCTCGGACTTCTCATCGCGCTGATCCGTTCGACACACGAGCAGACCGGTAAATTAAAACTTCTGAACATTGTGGCACGCGTCTATCTGACGATTATCCGCGGAACGCCGTCCATGATTCAGATTCTGTTTTTCTATTCCGTTATTTTTGCAACCGTAAACCTGAACAATATCGTGATCGGCGGAATTGCATTCGGTATTAACTCCGGTGCGTACGTTGCCGAGATCTTCCGTTCCGGAATCATGTCTGTGGATAAAGGACAGACGGAAGCGGGACGAAGCCTTGGTTTAAATTCGGCACAGACCATGCGTCTGATTATCATTCCGCAGGCGTTTAAAAATGTTCTTCCGGCGCTGATCAACGAGATGATCGTGCTGTTGAAAGAGACCGCCATCATCGGCTATATTGGAACCATCGATATTACAAAAGCAGCAACCCTGGTACAGAGCCGTACGTACGATGCGCTGGTTCCGCTTCTCTCCGCAGCGATCTTTTATCTGATTCTTGTTATGATTCTGACCTATTTCATGGGCAAACTGGAAAGGAGACTGCGTAAGAGTGACCACTAACGAAAAAGTATTAATTAAAGTTGAAAATCTGCAGAAGAGCTTCGAGGATAATAAAGTTTTAGACGGAATCAGCACAGAGATCCGTCAGGGAGAAGTTGTCGCCGTTATCGGTCCTTCCGGTTCCGGAAAATCGACGTTTCTGCGCTCCTTAAACCGTCTGGAAATTCCAACCGGCGGAAAAATTTACTTCGAGGGCGTTGACATCACGGCGCCGGAAACTGACATTGACCATGTGCGTCAGAAGATCGGAATGGTATTCCAGCAGTTCAATCTGTTTCCGCACAAAACCGTTAAGGAAAATATCTTGCTCGCTCCGGTGACGTTAAAACTAATGACACCGGAAGAAGCAGAGAAAAAAGCGATGGAGCTTCTGACCCGTGTCGGACTGCCGGACAAAGCAGATGCCTATCCGGGAAGCCTTTCCGGCGGACAGAAGCAGCGAATCGCCATCGCGCGCGCCCTTGCGATGAATCCGGATGTCATGCTGTTTGACGAACCGACTTCTGCACTCGATCCGGAGATGGTAGGAGAGGTTCTGGAAATTATGAAAGAGCTTGCCGAATCGGGCATGACCATGGTCGTTGTTACACACGAGATGGGTTTTGCCAGAGAGGTGGCAACCCGCGTCGTCTTTATCAACGAGGGAAATATTCAGGAGGAGAATACGCCGCAGGAATTCTTCGCAAATCCGCAGCACCCGCGCCTGAGAGAATTTTTATCGAAAGTATTATAAGGAAAAGAAATGAGAAAAACCGATGTTCTGTGAAAATAACACGCACAGAACATCGGTTTTTTGATGTTATAGAAAGAACTTATTTGGAAATCGGGCGGGTAGCTTCTTTCAGCCACTCTTTTTCGTCCCCTTCCAGATAAGGAGAAATCTTCTCATACACTTCTTTGTGGTAATTATTCAGCAGCTCGACATCTTTCTCCGTCATATACTGCGTATCGATACCGTCGAGGTCGATCGGAACCATGGTAACGAACTCAAAGCGCATGAACTGGCCATACATGTTCTTTTCTGCTTTGCGGCAGAGCATGAGGTTCTCGGTACGGATACCGTGGCTTCCTTCAATATAGATACCTGGTTCGTCGGAGGTCAGCATGCCTTCCTCGAGAACGGCATTTTCCATGCGCTCCGGAACCATTTTCCAGCGGAAACCGTTTGGACGCTCATGGACATTTAAGAGATAGCCGACGCCGTGGCCGGTTCCGTGATTGAAGTCAAGACCTCTCTCCCAGAATGCCTGTCTTGCGAGGTAATCGAGGTTGATGCCGATGCATCCATGGAGAAATTTTGCGTTTCCAAGACGCAGGGTTCCCATCGCGGTGATGGTGAAATGCTCTTTTTCTTCCTCAGTCAGCGGTCCGACAACAATGGTTCTTGTGATATCGGTTGTTCCTTCATAATACTGTCCGCCGGAATCCACGAGGTACATGCCTTTTGGCTGTAGAACGGAGAAATCTTCTTTCGTTGCCTGATAATGGCACATAGCGGCATTCGGGCCGTAAGCGGAGATGGTTCCGAAACTCGGCTCAATGTAGCCTTCCTGCTCTTTTCGGAAGGATTCCAGTTTCTCTGCAACGGAAACTTCGTCCATCGGGATTTTGCCGATGTTTTTCTTTAACCAGTAAACGAAACGGGTTACAGCAACGCCGTCTTTGACGTGGGCTTTGCGGATATTTTCCATCTCAACTGGTGTTTTCAATGCCTTTAAGGAGGAAGCCGGGTTCATCACATTGACAATCGTGTTTTCACCCATGACGCTCTGGCAGATCGTGTAGTTGACTTTGGCTTTCTCCAGAAGAATCGTTTTTCCTGTGATGCCGGCAGCGAAATCATAGACAGCATCGTATGGATGAATCGAAATACCAAGACCGGCAAGATACTGTTTTACTTCATCATTTAAAGTTGCTTCCTGAATAAACAGATGGCCTTCGGTTTCGGTCAGAATGAGGTAGGAGAGGACAACCGGATTGCACGGAATATCGTTTCCGCGGATGTTCAGCATCCAGGCGATATCGTCAAGTGCGGTCAGGATATGCACCTCGGCACCGTTCTCTTTCATCTTTTCGCGGACTTTTGCAAGACGGTCAGCAGCGGACTCGCCGGTATATTTGGAATCAAGAAGCCATACTGGTTCTGCAGAAAGTGCTGGGCGGTCGGACCAGATTTCACCGATCAGGTCACTTCGATAGGAGAGAAAACGCTCCGGAAGTGTCTTTTCCAGTGTCTCACCGAGCATCTCATTGACAACGCGGCCGTCGAAGCCGATGGTCATGCCTTCTTTTGTATTTGCCTGCAGGTATTCCTCTACGGTCGGAACACCTTCCTGGCCCATTTTCATTAAAGTAACGCCGGTTCCGGCAAGCTCTTTGACTGCTTGTACGAAGTAGCGGCCGTCGGTCCAGAGGCACGCTTCATCCTGGGTAATAACGGCGGTTCCGGCAGAACCGGTAAAGCCTGTGATATACGTTCTTGCTTTAAAGTAAGTTCCTACATATTCAGATTCATGGTAATCGGCGGTCGGAACCAGATAAGCGTCCACGCCGTAGGCTCTCATTTTTTCGCGGAGAGCAGCTAATCTTTCTGGTATCATAATTTTTTCCTCATCTTTCTTTTCGAAAAATACTGCCGGCATTTTTTCTCAGGATGCCGACATTTTTATTCTATCACATTTTCTAGATCTGTCAAAGTGATGATTGAGAATTTGTCTCACTGTTTCCGGAATTTTCTAAAATCGTTTCGCATTTGGAGATTTTTCCTATTTTTCAAGAGCTTTTTTTGTACCATTTTGGTTAAAAAAGCAGTAAGATAAAAATAAAGTGAAAAGCGTGGCGAAACTACGCGAAAAAGCAGAAACTATGAAGAAAGGGGGACATACTGTAATGCATACAATATGTCTGAAAGACAACTGGACATTAACTGTCCTCGGAAAAAATGTTTACGATATTCCGGAAACTCCAATTGAAACGAAGGTACCGTCTACCGTTTACGGCACCCTTTTGGAGAAAGGCCTGATCCCGGAGCCATTTTATCGTGACAATGAGCTCGATGCACTGAAATTGATGGAGAACGATTTCGCATACGAGACAACGATCGTGATCAGTGAGGAAGACAGAAAAGCGGACCGTCTGTTTTTACACTTCGACGGAATTGATACCATCGCAGATGTTTATCTGAACGGAGAGAAAATCGGCTCCGCAGACAACATGAACCGTGTCTGGGAGTATGATATTACCGATCTTGTTGCAGGTGATGCAGCCGATACCGTATATCAGGTAAAAGTGGTTCTGCATTCCCCGACAAAATTCATCGCAGAAGAAGAAGCAAAATGCCCGGTTGGAGCAGCATCCGATGCAATGCCGGGATTCCCGCATATTCGTAAAGCAGCCTGCATGTACGGCTGGGACTGGGGTCCGCGTCTTCCAGATGCAGGACTGTTCCGTGAGGCTTCTGTTCTCGCAGTAAAAACTGCCCGTCTGGCACAGGTATTTGTAGGACAGGAGCATCATGTAACTGGAAAAAACGTTCATGGAAATGTGGTTGACTTCGTCCGCCTGACCGCAGATGCTGAAATCGAGTGGATGCCGGGTGTAACCGACGGTAAAGTAAAGATCGTAATGACCGTTACTTCCCCGGATGGAAAAACCGTTCTGACCGCAGAAAGCGGCACAATGGATCCGCTGACCAATTCTGCACCGGCAAAGAATCTGACCGGACTTACCTGTGATCTTCGCAGCAATCATGTACAGGCTTCCCTTACCGTAGAAAATCCGGAGCTGTGGTGGCCGAACGGCTATGGTGCACAGGCACTGTATCAGGTAAAGGTGGAGCTCGTTGCAGACGATATCCTGGATACCTGGGAGAAGAAGATGGGTCTTCGTACCATCACCGTAAATACTGACGTGATGGAAGATGAAGTCTTTGATGAGCATATGACCGGCCAGTCACCGGATTACGATGACGGCGACAACATGATCATGACCAACGGTGAGAAAAAAATCATCATTACCGATAAACCTGCAAAGACCGTAAAGGGCCGTAACTTTGCGTATGAAATCAACGGACTGCAGATCTTCGCGATGGGCGCTGACTACATTCCGGAGGACAATATCTTAACCCGTCAGACGAGAGAGCGTACCGATCTGCTGCTGAAATCCGCACAGGAGGCAAACTTTAACTCCTTGCGTGTATGGGGAGGCGGATACTTCCTCGATGACTTTTTCTATGATGTCTGCGATGAGAGAGGACTCCTCATCTGGCATGACTTTATGTTTGCCTGCGCATCCTACGAGCTGACAGATGACTTCGAAGAGAATATCTCCGCGGAGATCCGTCAGAATATGCGCAGACTCCGTTCTCATGCAAGTGTTGCTCTATGGTGCGGAAACAACGAGATGGAAACCCAGTACGAAACGCTGGCATGGCAGAAATCTAAGAAACAGACGTATGATTACATCCATCTGTATGAGTACATCATTCCGAAAATCGTCAAAGAAGAGGATCCGGAGAAATTCTACTGGCCGTCATCCCCGTCTTCAGGCGGAAATTACGAAAACAGCAATGCAGAGAACGTCGGCGATACCCATTACTGGGGTGTATGGCACGGAAGCGAGCCGTTCACCGCTTATCGTTCCCATCATTACCGTTTCCTGTCCGAGTTCGGATTCCAGTCCTTCCCGGCACTGCAGACTGTAAAACGGTTTACCGAAGACGGCGACCGCAACATCTTCTCCCGTGTCATGGAAATGCACCAGAGAAATACGGCTGCCAACGGAAAGATCCTGAACTACATTTCACAGACATACCTGTATCCGAAGAACTTCGACGAGCTTCTGTACTGCTCACAGCTTCTTCAGGCCGATGCGATCCGTTACGGCGTTGAGCATTTCCGCCGCTTCCGCGGTACCTGCATGGGTGCTGTTGTATGGCAGCTGAACGATATCTGGCCGGTAGCATCCTGGGCAAGCGTGGACTACTATGGAAACTGGAAAGCCCTGCAGTACGCAGAGAAGAAGATGTTTGCACCGGTCCTGCTTTCCTGCGAGGAGCACGGAGAGATCGATCAGAAACCGTTTGTCAACACACTGCCGCATCCGATTGATGTCAGTGCAGACCTTCATGTTGCCAATGAGACCGGTGAGCCGATCGTCGGAACCGTAAAATGGTCCCTGTGCCGTCCGGATTCTTCCGTAGTCAAAGAGGGAGCCTTCGAGGTGAATGCACCGGCTTACGGCGGACAGTGGATGCCGCATCTTGATTTCAACGATCAGGATCCGCTGGAAGTTCATCTGACCTATGAGCTGGTTGTTGATGGAAACGTAGTATCTTCCGGATCAACTCTGTTCTGCGCACCGAAGCATTACCATTTGCAGATCCGAAGCTTTCTGTATCAGTAGACGGCGATACCGTAACCGTAACCGCAGAGAACTTTGCAAAATCTGTCAGCGTAGAGACTGAGAACGGTGTGCTTCGTCTGGACGATAACTTTGTGGATATGGAAGCCGGAACAAAGACCTTCCGCATTCTGCCGACCGCAGACTTCACCGCAGAGGGAACCGGCGTATCGGGCGCATACCGCGTAAGAAGCGTTTATGAGACTGCAGAGAGATAAGGAAAAAGTTTAAAGAAATACATAAAAAAGAAAGAGCGTGCAGCAAATGCCTGTGCGTTCTTTCTCTGAAAAAATTCGAAAACAGATGATCGTTACCGTCCAAGCTGGAGTTTTCGTGCCTGCTTCGGCGTGACGCCTTTCAGTTTTTTGTAGCAGCGGATAAAGTAACTGCAGTCCGTATAACCGACCTCCCGCGCGATAAACGAGATGTCGTGGCTGGAAAACAAAAGCATATTTTCGGCTGCATTGATCCGGGTTGCTGTAATGTATTCCTTGCAGGTCATATTGTACCGGCGGTAGAAATTCATGGAAAAGGTGGAGTGCGACATATTGCACATCGCGGCCAGTTTTTCTACGGTCAGCTCCTCAAAGTAGTGGGAATCGATGTATTCGGAAATCAGGTCAAACCTGATTTCATAAGAAGGATGAACGCCGGGAGCCAGAAAGAAATCACCATTTTTCTGCCAGATCCGCGCAAATTTGGTGACGATTTTCCGAAGATCGGCAGTTAATACCATCGAATAACCGAATTCTTTATTCTGATATTCGGAAAGAATATCGGAAAAAAGCGGAAAAAGATTCATTTGGGCCGTCTGTTCCGGAGAAAAGATACAGGAACAGCGGTAGGCGTGAATCCCATGCAGCATGGCGCGCAGATCGATTTCATCCGTTTTGCAGGACGGCAGAAGATTGGGATCGAATTTGATCACATCGTACTGAACTGGAGAAGAACCTCTCGCAAGAGCGATGGAGTGGACGCATTTGGGCGGAAAAAGAATGACAGCGCCCTTCGTGCAGGTGGATACGACATTGTCAAGGGAAACTTCGATTTCGCCTTTGCGACGTAGAGAAGTTCTACATAATAATGCCAGTGCGCCGGAATCGGCAGGAGATCGCGGGTGCTGTCAGAAAGAAATGCCTCATAGGGGGAAGCAATTGGATCGATGTATTCGTATAAATTGTTCATGCCAGTGATGTAAAAACCTTTCGTCTAAGTTATGCTCTATTATAGCCGCATTTTGCGTCTTGACAAGACGAGGGGGAATCAATAAAGAAACAGGAAATTCTAAAAGAGAAAGGACAGGATAGAAAAAATACCATGCAGAACACAACAAATGATATGACAAGAGGGAACAGCATGAAACTGATTTTTCAGTTTTTCCTGCCCATTCTGATCGGAAATCTGTTCCAACAGCTTTACAGCTTCGTGGATTCCATGGTTGTCGGAAAAGGAATCGGAGATACGGCGCTTGCCGCAGTTGGAAACACAGGCTCCGTTCATTTTCTGATTATCGGCTTTGCCGTCGGACTGACGGGTGGCTTGGCATCTGTATTTCGCATTCTTTTGGTGCAAACGATACAAAAAAGCTGCGGAAAGAGATTGCCATGTCGGTCTATATCTGCCTTGCCATCGGAATCGTGATCACAACGTTCAGCCTGCTTCTGATGCGGCGGCTGTTTATCTTTCTGCAGACGCCGGAGGATATGATGACGGATACTCTCGTGTATTTCGGAACAATCCTGGCCGGAAGCACCATCACGATTTTCAATAACTTTGTGATGACACTGCTCCGCTCGGTCGGAAACAGCAAGGTTCCGCTCGTCTCCATGGTGCTTTCTGCCATTGCCAATATTGTGCTGGATCTTCTCTTTGTGTTTCCGCTTCACATGGGTGTATTTGGAGCAGCACTTGCCACGGTTCTGGCGCAGGCGATTTCCGCGCTGTACTGCTTCTGGCACATCCTCCGTGCACCGGAGTTGCTTCCACAGAAGGGGGACTGGAAAGCGGATGGAAAAATTCTTGCCGCGCTGACCGGAAAGGTCTTCCGGTTGCAGTGATGAATTCTGTTACTGCCATCGGAGGAATGGTGCTTCAGGTCTTTGTTAACCAGATGGGAACCGCCTATGTAGCTGCGTATGCGGCATGCATGAAGGTCTGCGGTCTGTTTGAGCAGCCGGGTGTGACCGTCGGACTGGCGCTTCTGACCTTTACCGGACAGAACTATGGAGCAAAGAAGTATGACAGAATCAAGAGCGGCGTATGGGCCGGTGTGATCCTGTCGATTCTGGTCAATCTGCCGTTTGCGGCGCTGGAAATTTTCGCGCCGAAATTCCTGGCATCTCTGATGCTGAACGATCCGACCGTCATTTCCTACACCTGTATCTTTCTTCCGCTCACCGGAATCGCATTGTTTCCGCTTGGATGGCTTTTCGTATTCCGAAACGCCTGCCAGGGCATGGGAAAAACGGTACTGCCGATGATTTCCGGTGTTGTTGAAGTTGTGATGCGTGTCGGCATCGTTCAGATTGCGGTTCCGCACTTTGCGTTCCGCGGTGTCGCATTCGCTGAGATTTCCGCATGGATTGGCGCGGGAGCGATGCTGATGGTTACGTATCTGGTGTATCAGGTGCGGCTGTCAAAAGGTGTTTCGAAGTAAAAATAAAAATCCCGGATTCTGGATACCTGCCGTAAAAGCAGGAACCGAAAATCCGGGATTTTTGTTTTTGAAAGATTTAGTTGTTTTCCACCGGTGTTCCCATGTAATAGAAACCGCGGCACTCATCCAGATATACATTCTGCAGCGTGCCGATCAGGGAAGCATCACCTTTGAAATGAACGAGCGTATTGTTACTCATACGGCCGGTCACAAGGGACGGATCCTGTTCATTGATGCTCTCGACGAGAACTTCTTGAACTGTGTGGGTATGTCTTGCCGTTACCTCACGGGAGATTTCCTGTACTTCAGCAAGAAGACGGTCGAAACGGTCCTTCACAACATCGACCGGAATCTGATCCTCCATAGCGGCAGCCGGTGTTCCTGTTCTTCTGGAATACTGGAAGGTAAAGGCGCTGTCGTAGCGGACCTTACGTACCACATCCATCGTTTCGAGAAAATCTTCCTCTGTCTCGCCAGGGAAACCGACGATGATATCGGTTGTCAGGGAGACATCCGGTACTTTCGCGCGGATGCGGTCAACAAGGTTAAGATACTGCTCTTTCGTGTAGCGGCGGTTCATCAGCTTTAAGATGCGGCTGCTTCCGGACTGGATCGGGAGATGAAGATGGAGGCAGACCTTTTCGCAGTCGCGCATCGCATCGATCAGCTCCTCAGAGAGATCCTTCGGGTGGGAGGTCATGAAACGGATGCGTTTCAGCCCTTCGATTTTATTAACCTCGCGCAGAAGCTGGGCAAACGTCATCGGCTCCTCAAGATTCTTTCCGTAAGAGTTGACGTTCTGACCGAGCAGCATGATCTCCACAACGCCGTCTGCAACGAGGCGTTTGATCTCTGCAACGATTTCCTCCGGCTTCCGGCTGCGCTCGCGGCCGCGCACATACGGTACGATACAGTAGCTGCAGAAGTTGTTGCAACCGAACATGATATTGACACCGGATTTGAACGGATATTTCCGGTCAACCGGAAGATTTTCCACGATCTTGTCGGTATCTTTCCAGATATCGATCACCATGCGGTCCTCGGTCATACAGCGGACAAGGTATTCAGCGAAGCGGTAGATATTGTGGGTTCCGAAAATCAGGTTAACGAAATGATAGCTTTTTTTGAGCTTTTCGACAACGAGCGGCTCCTGCATCATGCATCCGCAGAGGGAGATGATCATGCCCGGATTTTTCTTTTTGTATTTGCCAAGCTGTCCGAGACGGCCGTAGACGCGAAGATTGGCGTTTTCACGGACGGTACAGGTATTGTAAACGACAAAGTCAGCATCCTCGGTCTCCACAATGTGGTAGCCGACGGTTTCCAGGATTCCCTCGAGCTTTTCAGAATCGCGGGCGTTCATCTGGCATCCGAATGTTGTGATACAGGCAGTCAGGAATTCTTTGCCGTTCTTTTTCGCGCGTTCTGGGACGAGCTGCTGTTTTAAGAGCGCCATAAAGTAATACTGGCGCTGCGGTTCTGCTTCCGGAGCCGGGAGTGTGATATCAACGTCCATCAGGTCAATGCCGGAAACCTCTGCATCCGGAATCGTTCTAAGATCTATTTTCATAGTTGCTGTTCCTCTTTTCTGGGTAGTAAAAATCGTGGCAGAATGCGAGAAAAAAGACCCGTCGCATCGGATCTTATCTGTCTGTTATTTTATCGTATCTGTGGGAAAATAGCAAGGAAAAAAGGTGCTGCAATCGAAGCAGAACAGCAAACCGAAAATTTTACGGTTTTTCAAAATTATAACAAAATTTCAGAACCAATTCTTGACAAATGACAAAAATCGCGCTAAAATTACAGCCGTCGTGTAAGATAAATTCTGGGAAGAGAAAAAGTAAATGCGGAAAAAGCGTTTGCAGAGAGCTGTCGGAGAAGGTGCGAGACAGCAGCGTGTCCGGATTGAACATCATCTCGGAGAAGGGAAACCCAAAGAACTGTTTTTATTGTTTCATTAAGATAAAGACAGGATTCCAGTAGGTTTTCACGGGAGTTTCCCGTTACAGAAACCGCGTATGCTTGTGCGTGTATTCGTACTTGTTTCAAAGGAGAGACAAGGGTGGTTTGCGGAAAAAATATGGTCCGTCCCTGGTTATCGTGGGGCGGCTTTTTTTATGCAGAAACACCGGTAATACAGCCTGGCAAGAAACAAATCCTGCTGCCAAACACGCGCAGACAGGAAAAGGGAGGAAACATATGAAAGTGTACAAAAAAATCATGAACGGCGTGGCATTTGTCGAGAAATTGATTCTTGTGCTGTCCACGATCCTGATTGTTGTGCTTACGGTCGGAAATGTCCTGTCCCGTAAGATTCTGCATCAATCCTGGTCATTTACCGAGGAACTCGTTGTTGCGGTATTTGTCCTGATTACACTTCTCGCTGCAGCGCTCGCTGCCCGTGACGGAGAGCTGGTCAATCTTTCTTTACTGCCGGACCGTCTTTCTGCGAAGGCGAGAAGAATCCTGCTGGTTGTCAACACAGTATTTAGTGTTGCCTTTACCGTAGTTCTGTTTAAATACGGCATGGACAAGGTACTGACCCAGCTTGCCAACGGAAAGAGAACGTTCGTTTTAAACTGGCCGGAATGGATTTTCTGGTCTTTCGTACCGATCGGCGCAGCCTGCATGACGCTGCACATGATCGAATATTTGATTGATACATTCGTAAAAGCAAAAGAGGAGGGACAGAAAAAATGATCAGTGCAATTCTTTTTCTTTCATTCTTTGTTTTTCTGATCCTTGGTATCCCGATTGGCATCTGCCTTGGTCTGTCTTCGATCTGCGCGATCCTGTACTCCGGTACATCCCTGACCATCGTAGCAACCAATATGTATTCCGGTATCAGTAAATTTTTGCTCCTTGCCATTCCGTTCTTTGTACTGTCCGGAAACATTATGGCAAAAGCGGGCATTTCCAAACGACTGATTCGTTTCGTCGACACCTGCGTCGGCCATAAAAAGGGCGGTATCGCGATCGTATGCGTTATCGTAGCCTGCTTCTTTGGCGCGATTTCCGGTTCCGGTCCGGCAACCGTAGCAGCACTTGGCATGGTTCTGATCCCTGCCATGATTGAGCGCGGCGGATTTTCTGCTCCGTTTTCCACGGCCCTGATGGCGACGTCGAGTTCGATTGCGATCGTCATACCGCCGAGTATTGCATTCGTTGTTTATGCATCCATCACAGGCGTATCCATTGCCGATATGTTCACAGCAGGTATCGTTCCTGGTATTCTGATGGGTGTGGCCCTTGTCATCGTTGTTCTTCTGGAGGCAAAGAAACACAACATTCAGCCGACCCAGAAAAAAGCAACAGCCAAAGAAAGATGGGATGCTTTTAAAGATGCTTTCTGGGGATTCTTAATGCCGGTCATCATCTTGGCGGTATCTATGGAAGTGTTTTCACCCCGACCGAGGCAGCTGCCGTTTCCGTTGTATACGGTCTGTTTGTCGGAATCTTTATTTATAAAGAGATCAAACTGAAAGACCTGTGGGATCTGATGGTAGATTCTGCCAAAACAACCGGTGGAATTATGCTGATCGTCGCAAGTGCTTCTCTGTTCTCCTTTGTCTGCACAAAGTTTGGTATTGCGCAGGCAGCATCGGATCTTCTTGGAAGCGTTGCTCATAACCAGTTTGTATTCCTTCTGATTGTCAATATCATTTTCCTGATTGCAGGATGCTTTATCGATGCAAACTCTGCCATGTATATTTTCATCCCGATTATGCTTCCGGTCTGCAAAGCCCTTGGCTATGACCTGGTAGCATTCGGTATCGTGGCAACCGTCAACCTGGCCATCGGACAGGTAACTCCACCGGTTGGTGTCAACCTGTTTGTTGCCATTTCCGTAAAACTGAAAAAAGGAATGGAAGTTACCATTCAGCAGATTTCCAAAGCTGTTATGCCAATGATCGCGGCATCGGTAGCGGTTCTGCTTCTGATTACGTATGTTCCGCAGATTTCCACATTCCTTCCAAAAGCGCTGGCAAAAGACGGAGCTTATACCGGAACGGTAGCTGCAGCAACGAATTCCGATACTTCCAGTGGCGATGGTGCGGATGGCAGCACAGCAGGAAATTCCTCCGGCAATGAGGATTACAATGATATCGCTGATTACAGTGACCTTGGATGGGAAGAGCAGACCTGGAACTTTACCTGCTCCACCACCGAGAACAGTACCTGGGCAGAAGGCGGACGCAAGTTCGGCGAGCTCATGGAAAAAGCAACCGGCGGCAAGATCAAAGTCAAGGTATACGCCGCAGACCAGCTGACCAACGGAAACCAGTCCGAGGGAATCCAGGCACTGATGAACGGAGACCCGGTACAGATTTCGATGCACAGCAACCTGATTTACTCTGCGTTTGACCCGAGATTTAACGTCGTATCTCTTCCGTTCCTGTTTGATTCCGTAGAAGATGCGGATGCAAAACTGGACGGCGAGGCAGGCGAAAAATTAAAAGCAATCCTCGATGAGTACGGCCTGCACTGCATGGGAATCGCCGAGAACGGTTTCCGCCAGCTGACCAACAGCAAGCAGGAAGTAAAAACCGTCGATGATATGAAAAACCTGAAAATCCGTGTCGCAGGAAGTAACCTGCTGATGGAGTGTTACAAACGCTGGGGCGCCGATGCGACCAACATGAACTGGTCCGAGACCTACACCGCCCTGCAGCAGAAAACCGTAGAAGGCCAGGAAAATCCGCTCCCGGCTATCGATGCAGCAAGCGTACAGGAAGTACAGCCGTACTGCTCGATGTGGAATGCAATTTATGACTGCCTGTTCTTCTGTATTAACGGAGATATCTATAACAACCTGACCCCGGAGCAGCAGAAAGTTGTCGATGAGCCGGACAGAAAGCCGTCGATTACGAACGTGCGATCAACCGTGCCGGTGACGATGAGATCATGAACCGCTGGCAGAACGAGAACGGTGTCAAGATCACAAAATACGAAGATATGGACATCGATTCCTTTAAACAGGCGGTAGACGGTGTAGATGCCTGGTATCAGAACGAACTGGAAAGCCAGGGCTATGACGATGCCAAAGATCTGATTGAAGCCTTTACAAAGAAAGATACATCTTCTGCAAGCACCTACGATGTAGAAGACAGAAGCGATCTCGACTGGCCGGAGCAGACCTGGAACTTCACCTGCTCCACGACAGAAACCAGTACCTGGGCAGAAGGCGGCCGGAAGTTCGGTGAGCTGATCGAAAAAGCAACCGGCGGCAAGATCAAAGTCAACGTATATGCCGCAGACCAGCTGACCAACGGAAACCAGTCCGAAGGTATCCAGGCACTGATCGATGGAGATCCGGTACAGATTTCAATGCACAGCAACCTGATTTACTCTGCATTTGATCCGAGATTTAACGTCGTATCCCTTCCGTTCCTGTTTGATTCCGTAGAAGATGCGGATGCAAAACTGGACGGCGAGGCAGGCGAAAAATTGAAAGAGATCCTTGATGAGTACGGCCTGCACTGCATGGGAATCGCCGAGAACGGTTTCCGTCAGCTGACCAACAGCAAGCAGGAAGTAAAAACCGTCGATGATATGAAGAACCTGAAAATCCGTGTCGCAGGAAGCAACCTGCTGATGGAGTGCTACAAACGCTGGGGCGCCGATGCCACCAACATGAACTGGTCCGAGACCTACACGGCCCTGCAGCAGAAAACCGTAGAAGGCCAGGAAAATCCGCTCCCGGCTATCGATGCAGCCAGCGTACAGGAAGTACAGCCGTACTGCTCGATGTGGAATGCAATTTATGATTGTCTGTTCTTCTGTATTAACGGAGACATTTATGACAGTATGACACCGGAGCAGCAGGAAGTAATCGATGAGTGCGGACGTCTTGCAACACAGTACGAGCGTGAAATCAACCGCGCCTGTGATGATGAAATCATGAACCGCTGGCAGAATGAAAATGGTGTTACCATTACCAATTATGAGGATATGGACATTGATTCCTTCAAACAGGCGGTAGACGGCGTGGACGAGTGGTATCAGAAAGAACTGGAAGGACAGGGATATGATGATGCCAAAGAGTTGATTGAGACGTTTACAAAATAGGCAGGTTCGCAGATGTTTCTACAGCTTTGCCGGGTCTGACGGGAAAATAATGCAGCCAGACTACATATGGTAGAAAATAAAAATCCATCCATAACTGGGAGGCCTTTGATGAGACTGCTCTTGGGTATGGATGGATTTTTTTATTTGAGTTTTCCAGGAAAACAGGTATACTGGATGGTAGCAGAAAACGGGAGATTTGAATCAATGAAACAGAAAAAAGAACGGGAAAAAGAAATCAGTCAATGGCCATGGATTTCCATGCTGCCGTTCGGAATCCTGGCGGGATACTGGGGAGATAAGGAAGTGCGGATTACGGCAATTTCGGAATATGGCTTTCAGACCCGCCTCGCGGCACCGGCCACAGCGGAGCAGAAAAACGCACCGTGGGAACTGGCATTTTACGATCAGAAAACGGCATCCTACCAGCGGATTCTTCTTCGTGATGCGACTTTTCTGCAGGAAAAAGAGGAAGATTTTGATGTTGTTTATACCTTCGCCACGGAACAAGAAGATTATCGAAATGCGGTACAGCACCTTGCCCTGCAATACAGCCAGTATATTCGCTGGAAAATGGAGGACGATGATGCCGCTCTTGCAGAACAGATGACAGGATATCCTGCGGAGCAGGACGCGTTTCATCTGGAAAGTCTGGAAGAGCAGAAAAAAGTATGGTTTTCCGGAATTACGAAGGAAACCTTTGTGGCATTGCAAAATAGTGCTGCCGGATCCGGGCAGCCGATTGAGCTGGCGCTCGAACTGGACCGGCCGGAATGGTATAAGGCGTATCTTTCGATGGAAAGTGGGGTGTTTTTTGATGCTTATTTTCGGAAAAACCAGATTCCAGATCCGCCGCTTTTTCACCCGGACCGGCTCTATATAGGAAATGCTTTTTGCCCGCATCTGGCGCCAACGGAAGAGGAACTGTTTGCACTGATGGACAAAGCCTGTCGGGAGTCATTTTCAATTACGCTTACGTTTCCATTTTTGCTGGAAGAAAATCTGTCGGAAACACAGCAGCGGCTGCAGCGCCTCGCTGAATGGTGCGAACGAAAGAATAAAACCGTTGAGCTTGTTGTAAATGACTGGGGAACCGCTCATCTGGCCGCTCATTTTCCTGTGTTTTCCATCTGTCTAGGCATTCTGCTTAATAAGCGAAAAAAAGATCCCAGGATGGCCTACAAGCTGGGAGACCGCACACTATTTGAGAAAAACAGCGTCCACGCGGCATTTTACCGTAAATATTTGAAAGCAGAATTCCAGATCGAGCGGTATGAATGGGAGAGCTGCGGCAATACCGGTACCGGGAAGTTCCCGGAAGGAAAAAACAGTATGCATCTTCCCTTTTATCAGACCAATACCTCGCAGTACTGTCCACTGTACGTAGCGTGCACCAAAGGAAGCCGCAGCGCGCAGATGCCGGTGCGGGAATGCCCGAGGTTTTGCGAAAAACAGGCGTTTTTATATCCGGAGCATCTGCGGATGATGGGGAGATATAATTCGTTGTTTGGGGTGGATTTGGATGTTTGGAAGAGAATGAGAGAGATGTTGAAGCTGTGTGGAGTGGATCGGGTGGTAGTGAATTTGCTATAGTTGATTGGGCTTTTTGAATAAAAAAACTTGATTTTGAGAAAAGAACAATACAATTAGGCATATGATATACCATCTATTAAAAATATTGTTGAAGCTATTATCTCAGAAATGTGGTAAAATAAACGGGTATTGATTATCGAAATCTTTGCTTGTGATTAATGTTGTATTATTTTGGGCATTAGTATGATAGAGTCGCAGTTTTTGACATTTACGATAAATAATGATGATTACAGAGGATGGCATGTACGATGGTAGATTTGTTTAATGAGAATACTCTTTTTGTGCTTTTCTTTGCAATGGTTGCTATTTATAATTATTCTGCTTTAAAAGAATATCAGCGAATGGCGATTATCTATATTAGTATTTATGCATTAGCTGCCTTATTCTTTTTGAATCTTTTTACCAGACCACGCCGATTTGGAAAAACCTTAAATAGCTTAAGAGTTTTTTTGAAATTGGAACAGATCGAACGCTGTTTGATGGTCTCTATATTTCCCGGAACCAAAAGCTGTGTGAGGAATATATGGGAAAGTACCCCGTTATTTTCCTGTCACTCAAAGGAATTGACGGCTTATCCTTTGAAGCCGCAAAATACCGTTTAACGGAGTTGATCGGGGTGGAAGCAGAGCGATTTGCATTTTTAGCGGACAGTGAAAAACTGACGGAAAATGAGAGGAGCAAATATCGGGCGATCATCCATTTAGTGAATGGTAAATATTCCATGGATGAGGATATGCTTGTCTCCAGCTGCAGACATTATCACAGCTGTTATGCCGGCATTATGGTCAGAAGGCCATGATTCTGATTGATGAGTATGATGTTCCTCTCGACAAAGCGTTTCAGCATGGATACTATAAAGAAATGGTTTCACTGATTCGGGGATTGTTCGGACAAGCGCTGAAGACGAATGATGATCTGCAATTTGCTGTACTGACAGGATGTCTCCGGGTTTCCAAAGAAAGTATCTTTACAGGACTGAACAATTTCAAAGTTTATGCAGCAGACGACGTTCGCTATGATGAAGAGTTCGGCTTTACGAATGAAGGGGTAAAAAAACTTCTTGCAAATTACAATCTGCAGGAACATTTCGAGAAAGTGAAAGAGTGGTATGACGGTTATCATTTCGGCGACGCAGATATCTATTGTCCCTGGGATGTGATTAACTATGTGGACGATTTAGTGAGCGATCCAAATGTGCAGCCTAAGTCCTATTGGATCAACAGCAGCGGAAATGATCTTGTGAAACGCTTTATTGAACAGGCTGATATCACGACAAAAGACGAGATCGAACAGTTGATTGCAGGAAATGCAGTTGAAAAGAGAATTCGTTCGGATTTGACTTATGACGAAATTGACAACAGCATCGACAATATATGGAGTGTGCTTTTTACAACCGGATATCTCACACGGCTTGGAAAAGCTGAAAATGGCGTGTACAAGCTGATCATTCCGAATCAGGAAGTCCGCGAAGTTTTTGTTCTGAAGATCCGCGAATGGTTTAATCAGATCGTTGCGAACAACAGGGCATCTACAAATAAAATCAATCAGGGATTTCTGGAAGGAGAGGCGGAGACGATCCAGCAGGAACTGACGATGTTTCTCGGAGAAACGATCCGTGTTTTCGATACAAAGGCACGGAATGAAGAAAAAGAAATTTTTTATCACGGCATTTTACTTGGTATTTTGAAAAATTATTCTGGCTGGGTTGTGAAATCAAACAGAGAATCTGGAGATGGTTTTGCGGATATTCGGCTCAAACCGAAAAATCCGGATGCGGGAATCATAGTGGAATTGAAATACGTCCGTTCTCTGCATGATCTCGATCAGGCGTGTGAAAGAGCGCTGGAACAGATCGAGGACCGCAGATACGATACAGAACTTCGTGAAGATGGACGAAATGATATTCTTGCATATGGAATTGCATTCTGCAGAAAACGGTGTAAAGTGGTGGTTAAAAATCTATAAACAAAAAGCAGTCTATATGGCTGCTTTTTTTGCTGCGTGCGCCTGGCGGCGCACGTTTCTAACGGGTTAAAGTCCCGAATCCGCCGGTAGTGGGAAGGATATAGCCGAAGGCCAAGGTGTCCATCGTGAGGTGGAATCTGAAGGAAGCCGGATGTGGGAACAGACTAACCACGGGCAAATCTCTGGTCTGACGAACAGAAATCTCATATAAGGTTATGCATGAGGGTAAGGCTGCGCACCAAGTCAAAGCCCAATAACTACACGGAATCATGCGTGATAGATGAGGCCGATGGATGGAGAGGAAGAAACGTGTGGTACCCGGGAGGTCTGTGCGGTATGCTCCGAAAGGAGTAACCACTGTACAAAGCAGTGCTGAACGCACAGAAGTCAGCAGAGGTCATAGTAGCCGAAAGGTGAAGGACCGAATCAGTAGGAGTCTTGAGTATGACTGGGAAAGGAGGAATGACTGATTATGACAGAAAACACAAACAGTGGCTGTTCGCAAAGAGATAGTGCGGAACATGAAAGGTATGCGAAAGCGTCAAGGTCATTCAATCGGATATGGAAAGAAAGAGACAGTGCACAGCCGAAACTCCTGGAAGCGATACTGTACAAAGATAATCTAAACAGAGCGTATAAAAGAGTGAAGGCGAATAAAGGAGCGGCAGGTATTGATGGAATGAGTATCGAAGAAACCCTGCCATATCGAAAGGAACATCAACAGGAACTGAAAAACCGGATACTCAGAGGAAAATATACCCCATCTCCGGTAAGGCGGGTTGAAATTCCAAAACCAGACGGTGGTGTGCGAAAGCTTGGCATACCAACGGTGATAGACCGTACCATCCAACAGGCAATAACGCAACAGTTAGTGCCAATCTATGAACCGCTGTTTGCAGATGGTAGCTTTGGCTATCGTCCGGGCAGAAGCGCCAAAGACGCAATACTTAAAGTGAAGGAGTATGCGGAACAAGGATACACATATGCAGTATCCTTAGATTTATCGAAATACTTTGATACACTTAACCATGAAATCCTTATTAACTTACTACGCAAGACAGTAAAGGACGAACGGGTGGTACAGTTGATTAAGCGTTATCTGAAAAGTGGGGTAATGGAGAATGGAGTGGTGATGGAAACAGAGGAAGGTTCGCCACAAGGTTCATTATGCGAGCTCGGCATAACGACCCTTATGACGAGATAGATGTTATGCCGAGATACATCCGGTATTCGTAGGATTTATCAGTGTTTTCACTTTCTGAACTCGGCATAACACTCTCTATTATTTTAAGGAATTTAAAAACTGTAAAAGATCTTTGTCTTTGTTCCAGTCAGGAAGATTAGTCTCATCAGCAACTTTAGGAGCAAGCGCATTGATTGCATCATTTTTCAGGCGGTTATCAGCTCTTACATAAATCATCGTTGTAGAAATGTCTTCATGTCCGAGAAAGTCTCTGATATAGATGATGTTGATACCGGCCTCCAGCATATGCATTGCCTTCGAGTGCCGAAACATATGGCAATGCACATGTTCCGGAAATGCTGCATCTTCTTTACGAAGTGCATCAGCATATTTTTTGACGATATAAGAAATACCATCACGGTCAATCTTGTGTTGATAACGGTTAGTTATTAGCGGATCTGTTCCAACAGCGTATGAACGATACCGGCTAAGATAGTTTTCAACAAGCTTTGCTGTTGCATCTGATAACACGACTGTCCGGTACTTATTGCCTTTTCCATGTAATCTTACAGTTGTAACAGATCCTAACGCTACATCTGCTATCGTGATATCACATAGTTCCTAGACTCTGCACCCACTGTCATACATAAGTGTCAGGATTACCCGGTGCCTGAATCCGGTGGATGAATTAATATCAGGACTGTTGATAAGACAGGACATTTGTTTTACTGTCAGGAAAGATACTTCCTTTGGTGCAGACTTTTTAGCTTTGATTCCAGATACATTCTGCAGTGGAGCAATGTATTCGATGTTTTCCAGCTGTGCATAATCGCTGAATGCTTTTAATGCAGCCAGTCTTTGGTTTGCGGCTGATATACCAGCTCCACTATTCCGATACCATTCCAGAAATTCAATGACGATCTCACGTTTAAAGTCCTTGATATAAAAGGAGTTCGGTGAAATTCCTTTTTCTTCTTTTAAAAATCGCAGGAACAGTTTCAGGGTATCCCTGTAACTGAGAACGGTATTCTTGGAATAGCATCTGTGATGCGGCAGGTAGTCTGTCAGGAATCCTGTAACAAGACAGGCAAAATCAGTAGAATTCATGTTCATTGATCTCTGTCTCCTTTATCAGGTCGGGAAAAGATTCCTTCATCCGTTCTTTTATATATGGAAACCGTTCTGCCACAGCTTATCAGTCTGTGCACATCAACTATTGAAACCGCCGTGTACCGAACGGTACGCACGGTGGTGTGAGAGGACGGGAGTTAATCACTCCCTCCTACTCGATCAAAGATTAACTGTTTGAAAAAACAGCAGAATATGATTTTATGAGTAATCAAGGATTCTTTGGCAATACAAAATCTAACAATTCAGAAGAGTTGTTCTCTGAGGAAGAGCAGGATCTGTTTGCGGATGAAATGGACGAGTTGGAGATTGCTGGCTTAGATACAATGGAATTATCCATGATGGATGAGGCGGAAAGACGAGAAGCAATAGAAGATACGGGTTTGGATCCAGATGACTATGATTTTGACTGAAAATACCTAGGATTTCCTAAAAATTATCAAATATAAAATAAAATTTATTTTCGAGTTGTCAAAACAATACATTGCCATATAATAGAATCCGTTATATAATAAAAAGGATTAAGTGAAGATTCGTGTTTATATCGAAGAGAGGTACATACATGGCAGTTTCATATAACGGATTATGGAAATTACTGATTGACAACAATATGAAAAAAATGGATTTGGTAGAACGTGTAGGTATTAGTAGTAGCACGTTAGCTAAAATGAGCAAGGGAGAAATTGTATCACTGACTGTTTTGGAAAAAATCTGTGATGAGCTAAATTGCGATTTTGGCGATCTTATCAGCTATGATCGGAAAGGGGCAAAAAAATGATGGAATACAATGCGGCCAGCGTCAAATTTCTTCTTTGGCATGTTGAAACAAAGGAAACAGCAAAATTGCTGCAGGAACATAGTTTTGACGAAATACGAAGAATGGTATTAGAAGACAACATATATCAACAAAAATCAAGAGAGCGTGCACAGAGTGAATTTAGCTGTATTAAGAAGCGTCTTCAGGCATTACCAGAGGAACTGATTCAAAAACTAATACAGTCAGATATTCAGACTACAAAAATTATTACATTTATTGCCTGCATGGTAACAGATCGCCTTCTTTTTGAACTAATGTATGAAGTGTATAGAAATAAAGTACATTATGGTGAAGAAATATCACAGATGCTGATTTGAATATTTTTATGAATGATAAAAGAGATCAGAGTGAAAAAATGGCGGGCTTTTCTGATCTTACGATTCGAAAATTGAAACAGAATTTCTGCTTCTTATACCAGGATTGGACCTGTTCTGTCGTTTTTTCATAAACCGGATGTCAGTTATTATGGTGGTGATGGAACGGTCTATACAGATAAAATGGTGGTATGCAAAGACGATATGGGAGCAGCATACGTAGCGGGAACTTCATTTGCAGCGCCATGGATTTCACGTAAACTGGCATATTTGATTCATATTATGGGATTAAGCCGGGAAGTGGCGAAAGCATTGCTGATTGATGCAGCTTCCGGATGGAATCGAAGAGATGATATTTCACATAGAATCGGATATGGTGTTGTGCCAAAGCATATTAATGAGGTTTTAAAAACACCGAATGATGAAATACGTTTCATTATGACAGGGGCATCGGAGGAATATGAAACTTATACTTATAATCTGCCAGTGCCTGTTGTAGATCATGCGCACCCGTTTTATGCAAGAGCTACCCTGGCATATTTTCCACAGTGCGATCGCAAACAGGGTGTTGACTATACGAGTACAGAAATGGATATTCAGTTTGGCAGAGTTGTTGCCAAAAGAGGGTCAACCATGATTAAAGCAATTGATGACAATCGACAGTCTGAAGAGAAACAGATTACTTTGTACGAAGAAGATGCAAGAAAAATGTATCGCAAATGGGATAATGTGAAACATATCAGTGAAAAAATAAAAGAAAAAAGGGGTCCCCGAAAGGCTTATGATTCTGGGTTATGGGGACTTAAGATTAATACGAAAGAATGCTTGCAGAAAAGAAAAGATTCTCTTCCGTTTGGTGTGGTTGTAACGTTAAAAGAGATGAATGGAGTAAATCGTATAGACGATTTTGTGAAGATGTGTCTTGCAAGAGGTTGGCTGGTTCAGAGACTTGATATTGAAAATCAGCTGGATTTGTATGCTAAGGCGGAGGAAGAGATTGAATTTGAATGAGTCGCAAGCGAAAGGATTTAACTTATGAAAATCACATCAGGCCTCGGCTCCATTGATGACTATCCCCGTTACGTCCGCGCCGGTGCAGACGAGCTGTTCTGCGGTTACGTTCCGTTTTCCTGGTCAGAAAAATACGGAACGGTTCTGCCGCTGAATCGGAGAGAGGTCTTAAACTATAATGTACAAATCGGATCGTTCAGCGAACTGGAAATTCTGGCCAATATGGTGCAGAAATACCAGAAGCCAGTGCACCTGACGTTCAATTCATTGTATTATCGGCCGGAGCAGTATGAAGAAATTGCACGGATCATCCAACAGTGCCGCAGCATAGGGTTTGAAAGTTATATTCTTGCGGATCCCGCGCTGCTTGTGTACCTGCGAAAAGAAAAGATTGACTGTGAGGTACATCTGAGTGGGGATTTGGGAACGGTGAATTCTGCGATGACAGAGGTTTTTGCGAAAGAATACCCGAAGAGGATCATTTTCCAGCGCAAAAATACGATCTCGGAAATGTGTGCAGTGATTCGGCATATAACTGCGCAGAAAGAAGCCGCTCGAAAAGAATGGACTTATCCAACGGAGTTCGAGGCATTTGCTTTGAATGAACTGTGCCAGTTCAGTGGTGCTTTCTGCAATTCCCTGCACTGCGATGAAATGGGATATCTTTGCCGGGTTCCTTACTGGAAGAAACCGATGTCGTTTTCAGAATCTAAATTAGAAAAACAAGAAAAAAATCGTCCGGGAGAAAATATTTCTATATCCGAATGGGATTCTGCATCAGAACTGACGAATCCTGTATCGGAAGATGGTTACCTCTGTGGCGCAACCGGCTGCGGCCTGTGTACATTAAAACGGCTTTCCGATGCCGGAATCACTCATCTGAAGCTGGTAGGCCGGGGAAATTATACTGATTTTATGGAGCGTGATATCCGAAATCTGCGCCGCACACTGGAGATTCTGGAGGATTCTTCTACGGAAGAAGAATATATCCGAGCGATGAAAGCAGAGCTTTTTCCAAATGGATGCAGTCACATGTGCTATGCCAGATAAAATATGTCAATTCTTTCTGAATCTAAAGAGATAGTGGAGAACGTAATGAGAAATGTTTTCCCAGCACGCTTTAATAATTGACATAATGATGAATCGTCTTCTGCGTGATTATTTATAATAATTACGAAATGCGACGAAAATCAACCAGATGCTGCTGAAACGGATCGTGGCTGTGGCTTCGATTGCGATCGCGTGCATCAAACTCTTTCTCTGATTGAAAAACTAGAGTGTGTTTGAAAAACCATTTCCGCAGCCTGCCATCGCCCCACTTTGCGGTAGACTTGCCTCATTCAGTCGCCGTAGCCCGCTACGCCTCCTTCATTCAGACAAAATCTACCGCAAAGTGGAACATGCAGACTACGAAAAGCCTTTTTCAAACACACTCTAGCGCTTTGCACACAAACTTTAGTTAGAAGCGTATCCCAATTGTTCTTATTGACTAAATATTTCCTCAGGGAATACAATATAGAAAAAGTAAAAAGGAGGGATACCATGCAGGCACTTTCAAAGAAAAAAACCGGTGATATCTGTACCATCAAATGGATGTTTGGAATCCCTGATGTTCTGGATTTCCTCCGAAGCCGTAAAATCAAAGAAGGCAGCACCGTACAGGTCATCCAGAGAATAAACGGTGGATTGATCCTTGGCATGGATGGAAAACGGATTGCAATGTGTGATGTAGCTGCAGACCGGATTCAGGTATGAAAGGAAGAAAAATCAAAATGAGCGGAACCTTGGAAAAGGAGCCGCTCATTTTGATTTTCCAAATACCCACAAAAGAATTTTCGTAGATAAGTGTGCAGACTACGGAAATGATTTTTAATAAATATGCGCCAGGAAGTTTTTAAGCTTTTCTTTACATAGAACCGTTGCGAAACAGCCGCCAGATAGAGTAAAATAGAGCAGATCTTAAGAAAAAGGAAGTTGGACTTTTATGACATTATTAGAACAGATACAAAAAGAACATGCCGCTGCTTTTACGCACGGCGGAAAATTTCATGCGGATGATGTGTTCTCTGCGGCACTGCTTCTGCATTTTAATCCGCGGCTTACCATCAGCGCGGAAATCGTGTGCCGGAGGATTTTGACGGGATTGTTTTTGATATTGGAAGAGGAGAATACGACCATCACCAGAAAGACAGCCGGATCCGGGAAAACCAGGTTCCGTACGCGGCGTTTGGCCTTTTATGGGAGGCACTTGGCACAGAAATTTTAAGTCCGGAGATGGCCGCGCGGTTTGACGAGAAGTTTGTACAGCCGCTCGATCTCAATGATAATACAGGAGAAAAGAATGAACTCGCCAGTATGATCGGCATGTTCAATCCGGTATGGGATGATAACAGCGGAAGCGATGCTGCTTTCCTGGAAGCGGTGGCAGTGGCCGGACGGATTTTGGAACATAAATGGGAGCGTTTTCGTGCGGATGAGCGGGCGGAGCAGCAGTTTGCAGCTCTTCTTGCCGAACACAGGAAGCGGATCGCAGCGGAGAAAAAGGCAGGAACAATGGATGAAAAGATTCTGATTCTGTCGGAATTTTTTCCATGTCAGAAACAGCTTTCCGCGACTGAAATTGCATTTCTGATATTCCCATCGAACCGCGGCGGTTACTGTGTGCAGCCGGTTCGAAAAGAAAATTCATCCAATTACAAGTATGATTTTCCGGAAACATGGCTTGGCCTGGAAAAAGAAGCACTGCAGGAAGCGACGGGGCTTTCCGATGTGTCTTTCTGCCACAAAGGAGGATTTCTTCTCACCGCAGAAACGCTTGACGATGCCGTCGCTGCCTGTCGCATCAGCCTTGCGGGAATGCCAAAAGCACCGGTTCTGATCCACATCGGTACCGATGCGATCGATGCGGATGACGCGCTTTTGCGGCAGATGCCGGGCATGGAGCATGCAGTTATTCTTCATAAACCGCTGACGGAGGCCCCGGAACTGAACATCTGTGGCAGTTATGCCGTGTCATCACTTGAAAAAGCAGAATGGAAGATACGCCTGCGGGAATACCTGTCGGACTTGTTAAAAGAAAAGCCGGAGGCTGTCTGTGTCAGCGGTGATCTCTTTGCGGCCTATCCGGTCATGCACCAACTCCGCAAGAAACATATTCCGGTTCTGACGGTATCAGAGCAGAATGGAAAACGGCTTCTGATCCGCATTCCGTCCGGTTCCTGAGAATTTACAGAGAATCTCTCTCAATTTCACGCGTTAAACAGAAAAATTCCTCAATATGTGATCTGTTTCTTTGCATCTGCTGTTGTCTGTGATACAATATAGAAAATACGTGAAATTTTTTGCACAATGAAACGAATGATATCATTTTTGGTTTATCTTCAAAAAAAGAGGCCAGACTTACAGGAACGATACATTTTCGTGATTTCATTCGAACGGCCTCAAAAGCAGAAAATGGCAGGCAGAAATCGACAAACAGCAGAGAGGAGAGCAAAACATATATGATTTCAAAGAAAAAATTTGGCACAACGGTAACAGTGTTCGGCGTGGCAGCCGGAATGCTTCTCGGTTCGGCTGCACCGGCGCATGCAGAGGAGACAGCGAAAACGGTGCAGGAAACGCAGAAAGATCAGGCGGATGCACCGGCCACGCAAAGTGAAGCGGAAAACGGAAACACAGAAGAAGCCGTTGTTCCGGCTGTAGAAACACAGGAAACCGAGACACCAGCAGAAGAACCGTCCGTACCATCTCAGGATGAAAATGCCGCTTCCACAGAGGAGCCAGAAGTACCGGAAACGCCAGAACCGACAGAGGATCCGACTCCAACGGAGACACCGGAAGACCCGAATCCAGGCGAGATGCCGGAGCCATCTCCAAGTGAAACCCCGGAACCAACTCCAGGCGAAACTCCAGAACCGTCGGTAACGCCATCCCCAAGTGAAACGCCGACTCCAGCCCCGTCCGAAACCCCGGAACCAACAGAAACACCGGTGCCAACCGAGACGCCTGCACCAGCACCGACAGAAACACCGAAAAATGATGAGACACAGGCGGATGACTGGATTCAGACGATTGATTACGGAAAATATATCAGTTCCATGAAAAAAGATCTCCGCGCAGGTTTCGCACAGGTCGACAAAGCGTACGCCTACGCAAAGGTCGATACCAGATTAAACGTCCGCGAAAGCGGTTCCACCAGCGCACGGATCGTGGGAACACTTCCGGCAAAGGCACTCTGCTTTGTGATCGCCGATGCGGATCAGGAGTGGGTTTATATTGAATCGGGCGACGTCCGCGGTTTTGTCCGTACGGATTATCTGCAGCAGGGAAAAGAGGCGCTGGAATATGTAACCGGCACCGGAGAGGATCAGATGAAACTGGCGGATCAGGTGATCGATCCGTCTGAAAATGAAGCTTTTCCCTATAAAAAAGAAACGGTTTATGAAGTAAAAACCTCAACCGGAAACGGTATTATCACATTTGCAAAACAGTTCGTTGGCAGACCATACGTCTGGGGTGGAAACTCCCTGACGGACGGTATTGACTGCTCTCATTTTGCATGGCAGATTCTGACCCGTTGCGGTGCGTACGACGGTGAATATACGACCTCCGGCGGATGGCGCAGCCTTGGAACGGAGGTTGCAAGCCTGGATGAAGCACGCGCAGGCGATGTTATTTGCTATAATGGCCATGTGGCGCTGTATGACGGAGAAGGAAAAATCGTAGAAGCGCTGAATGAAAACGCCGGTATCACCTGCGACCGCCCGGTGGACTGTGACACGATTCTGACGATCCGTCGTTTTGCAGCCGACGATGAAATCGGCGGAACGAACGCAGAAAAGATCTGGAATTACTTCCTGATGCACGGATTTACAAAAGAAGGAGCCGCCGGTATTATGGGAAATATTGCAAACGAGGCATCCACAGACCTCAATCCGACACTGCTTGAGTATGGCTCTACCAGCGCACAAGCCTGAGCGGAGAGCAGTACACGAACCTTGTTGATGCCGGAATCATTTCCCGTGACGAAGTGATCCGAAGTTCCCGTTTTGGCCTTTACAGTGGCGGAAGATATGGATATGGTCTCTGTGGTTTTACAGATCCAACGATCAAAGAGTATCTGTGCCGATATACCATTGATCTTGGAAAGAGCCTTGGAAGCCTGTCCGGCCAGCTCGACAGTCTGATGGCCTACCTTTCCGACTACAATCCGAATCTGCTGGACAGACTGAAAAATGCCGAAGATGTTGACACCGCAGCAACTGCCTTTATGCGTGAATACGAAAAATGCGCAAACCAGAGCACACAGCAGAAACTGCGTACAACAGCAGCAGAACAGATCTACAATGTTATGGAATCGTATGATTCGCCGGTAGATGTAGAATAAACGAACAGATGATGAAAACGTGTTAAAGAAAGTCCTCCGCAGCAGAAAGATTCTGTGTGGAGGACTTTCTTACAGTAAAATAATTGAAAACGGCGCGTCGCATTCTCGTTACTTTAGCCTGCAAATAAAAAGTCAATACTAAAATTGAAGAAAGTTAAAAAACTTTACAGGTTAAAAATTAGGCATTAAAATAAGGCCACCACAACCAGTGCTGGTCTGAAAGTAAAAGTTTTGAATTAGCT
>ENA-OQDE01000225-OQDE01000225.1-human-gut-metagenome-genome-assembly--contig:-NODE-225-length-36689-cov-5.589355_pt1 | contig 36689 bp, 39 predicted proteins | sample MGYA00242768_ERZ504595 | MGnify/ENA primary metagenome ERZ504595 (study PRJEB26092, sample SAMD00036307) | human gut metagenome | host: Homo sapiens | study: EMG produced TPA metagenomics assembly of... | reverse complement strand
CAAACTTTTTCTGGGAGGACTCTGTGGGACCGGTTGAGGAGCGTCCGCACCGTCTGGAACTTGCATGGAGAAGTTAGAGAAAAATGAGATCGGTTTAAATGAATTTCCAAATGGGCAAAGAAGTCAATTCTGATGTATGATGGCAGTGAACCTTGGAACGCGCGGTATTGCAGATGCCTGCAATCTGCTGGAGTACTGCAATCATCCGTCAGGAACGAAATACAGTGATCTTCGTATCAGACATGGTGTGAAAGATCCGCACAACATCAAGGTGTGGTGCCTTGGAAACGAGATGGACGGACCGTGGCAGATCGGTCACAAGACGATGGAGGAGTACGGAAGACTTGCGGAGGAGACCGCAAAGGCAATGCGCCTGATCGATCCGGACATTGAGCTGGTATCCTGCGGAAGCTCCAACCTGGATATGCCTACGTTCCCGGACTGGGAGGCTGTCACATTGAGCCATACTTATGATTATGTCGACTATATCTCCATGCATCAGTATTATGGCAACCGCGACAATGACAGCAATGATTTCCTTGCACAGTCCGATGATATGGATACGTTTATCCGCACAGTCATTGCGACCTGTGATTATGTCAAAGCGAAAAAACGCAGCAAAAAGTCATGAATTTAAGTTTGATGAATGGAATGTATGGTTTCACTCAAACGCTGCGGATGATGATATTACTGAGAACCATCCATGGCAGGTGGCACCTCCGATGTTAGAGGATATCTATAACTTTGAGGATTCCCTGTTAGTCGGACTGATGCTGATCACACTGATGAAACATGCAGACCGTGTCAAGATGGCATGTCTGGCACAGCTTGTCAATGTAATTGCACCGATCATGACAGATGCGGCAGGCGGAGCATGGAAACAGACGATCTTTTATCCGTTCATGCATGCATCCAAATACGGCAGGGGCATCGCATTGCAGCCGGTAATCTCAAGCTCCAGACATGCAACGGCAAAACATGATGAGATCACGGACGTGGAATCTGTGGCTGTCTATAACGAAGAAAAAGACGAAGTCACGATCTTTGCAGTAAACCGTAACCTGGAAGAGGATGTAGAGCTTACCACCGATGTGCGCAGCTTTGCGGGATACCGGATCAAAGAGCATATCGTGATGGAAAACGATGACTTAAAAGCAGCCAACACGCTGACCGAACAGAATGTATATCCGGTTAACGCAGATGACAGAAGTAAACTTGATGATGGTGTTGTCACAAGCGTGTTAAAGAAAGCATCCTGGAATGTGATCCGTCTTGGAAAATAGAATGTGAGAGCAGTTGTGTGAACAAATTGTTACAGATTCTTCAAATAGAATTCAAAAAATGTACAACGGGATTTCACAAATTGCGGATATATTATTAGTATCACGAACGAGTGATAAAACTTTTTTTCATAAATTCTCCCCCTTTTTAAATCCACCATTTCCCCAAAATGGTGGATTTTTGTGCAATAATTACAAATATCATTAAAATAGAGGCTTTTTAATGACAGAATAGCAGCGGTATGCTAAAATTCAGACAAGTATTTTCAGATGTATGAAACGAGGGAAAATAGTTAAACAACTTGTGATTTATTATAAATACGAAGGAAAAGGAGTGTCCGTATGAGTAATACAACCAAAAGAGCATTAGAGGCATCCTTAAAAAAATTACTTTTACAGAAACCATTAGATAAAATTACGATCCAGGATCTGACCACGGACTGTGGAATCAGCCGTATGGCATTTTATTACCATTTTAAAGATATCTATGATCTGGTTGAATGGGCATGCGTGGAGGACGGAAAGCGGGCGCTGCAGGGAAAACGAACCTACAATTCCTGGCAGGAAGGGTTAGAGCAGATTTTTAAGGCAGTGCTGGAAAATAAACCGTTTATCATGAATGTATACCGTTCGGTCAGCAAGGAACAGATTGAAAGTTATCTTTATAAGCTGACGTTTGAACTGATCGAGGGTGTGGTAAATGAGAAGGCGGAAGGAACCGGTCTCCCGGAGGAAGATAAACGTTTTATTGCAGATTTTTACAAGTATGGTTTTGTCGGTGTGATGTTAGACTGGATCAAAGACGGTATGCAGGAAGACTATAGCACGATCGTCAAAAAAATGAGTCTGACACTGCACGGAAATATCAGTAATTCGATTGGAAATTTTTTGGATGAAGGATGATTTATGTTTCGGATGACAGTCAGCAACGTCGTCCGGTTAATTTAGGTACGCTGTACCGGATTTGTAAATGCAGGGCCGATTATTTATCAAAACAGGCGGAATGATAAAAATATTGTCATTCCGCCTGTTTTGTATATTGGATTTTTATCCGGGAAGTAATAAGATGACCACAGAACGAAGATAATAAAAGCAGTTAGAAAGGAGATTCTTATTATGTCAAATAAAAATAAAACCATCGCGTTAGCATCTTTGATTGCAGCAGGAGCCGGTGTGGCAGCAGTTGCGGCAAGCAACAGCCACAAACAGGCAAAGGCAAAGAAAATCGCCGAAAAACAGCAGGCAGAGAGTGGAACACCATACCGCAATACAGAGCGTGGAAAATACGAGAAAAACAGCAAAGGTATTTATTATACCAACGGTAACTACGAGGCATTTGCACATCCGAAAAACCGGAAGGTGTCGATGAGAAAAGCGCATACATCGTAGGAAGTGGTCTTGCATCTTTAGCAGCAGCATGTTTTCTGGTTCGTGACGGACAGATGCCGGGCGATCATATCCATATTTTAGAGGCAATGGATATCGCAGGCGGTGCATGTGATGGTATCTTTGATCCATCCAGAGGCTATGTGATGCGCGGCGGCCGTGAGATGGAGAACCATTTTGAATGTCTGTGGGATCTCTTCCGCAGTATCCCTTCCATTGAGACACCGGGCGTTTCCGTACTCGATGAATACTACTGGCTGAACAAAGAAGATCCGAACTACTCTTTATGCCGTGCAACCGAAAACCGTGGCGAAGATGCACATACGGACGGCAGATTCAACTTAAGCCAGAAAGGCTGCATGGAGATCATGAAACTTTTCATGACCAAAGACGAGGATCTGTATGACAAGACGATCGAGGATGTCTTTGACGACGAAGTATTTGATTCTACCTTCTGGCTGTACTGGAGAACCATGTTTGCATTTGAAAAACTGGCACAGCGCATTGGAGATGAAACTTTATTTCCAGAGATTCATCCATCATATCGCAGGCCTGCCGGATTTCAGTGCACTGAAATTTACCAAATACAATCAGTATGAATCACTGATCCTGCCAATGCAGAGATATCTGGAGGCAGCAGGGTTGATTTCCAGTTTAATACAGAAGTCACCAATGTGATCTTTGATATCAAAGATGGCAAAAAAGTGGCAACCGCGATCGAGTGCAAGGTAAAAGGTGTTGAGAGCGGTATCGTCCTGACAGAGAATGACCTTGTATTTGTGACAAACGGAAGCTGTACCGAAGGCACAATTTACGGTGACCAGAACCATGCTCCAAACGGAGATGCAGAAGTGCGCAACAGCGGCTGCTGGAATTTATGGAAAAACATTGCAAAACAGGATCCGTCCTTTGGACGTCCGGAGAAGTTCTGCTCTGATGTTGCAAAGACAAACTGGGAGTCTGCAACGGTAACCACACTGGACGATAAGATCATTCCATACATCACAAATATTTGTAAGAGAGATCCAAAGAGCGGAAAAGTTGTAACCGGCGGTATCGTAAGCTGCAAGGATTCCAGCTGGCTGTTAAGCTGGACGATCAACAGACAGGGACAGTTCAAGGAGCAGGATAAAGATAAGGTCTGTGTATGGGTATATGGACTGTTTACCGATGTACCGGGTGATTTTATAAAGAAACCAATGAAAGAATGTACCGGTAAGGAGATCACGGAAGAGTGGCTGTATCATCTTGGTGTACCGACCGACCAGATCGAGGAGCTTGCAGAGCACAGTGCAGTCTGCGTACCGACGATGATGCCGTACATCACAGCATTCTTTATGCCAAGAACCAAAGGTGACCGCCCGGATGTCATCCCGGATGGCTGTGTAAACTTTGCATTCTTAGGTCAGTTTGCAGAGACACCGAGAGATACCGTATTTACCACAGAGTACTCCGTCAGAACCGCAATGGAGGCTGTATACGGACTGCTTGGTGTAGACCGTGGCGTGCCTGAGGTATGGGGAAGTGTTTACGATATCCGTGAACTTTTAGACAGCACAGTCAAACTCATGGATGGCAAATCTCCGTTAGAAATCCAGCTGCCTGGTCCGCTTAACGCATTGAAGAAACCTCTGATTCGCCTTGTAAAGGGAACTGTGGTTGAGAAAGTGCTGCGTGATCATAATGTATTGAAAGATGGGATGTTAGAGTAATAAATAAGAGGGTGAAAACACGGAAATTCTGTGTTTTCACCCTCTTATACATATTTTTGGGATGTTCGCGGAGCATTCCACAATCATATGTATATAAATTGTATTATTTAAGTTTGTTATTAATGTCTTGTAACAATTTAATTATTTCAGAGAAACCTGGGAACAGAGCCTATTTTTTCATTTCCAGATAAGGCAGAAATGAAAATCCATTTTTCTTATATACATTGACGGCCCGTTCATTTTCTTCTTCCACCTCCAGCCGCAGGATGCGTCCGGGTATTTTTCACCGATATAGTCGATAAATTTGCTTCCGATGCCGGCACCACGGCAGGATTCCTTGATATAAATGTCCTCGATCCACATGCATGGCCTGCCAAATTCTGTGGAAAAGCTTTTTGCGATCATGCCATAGCCCTGGATCTCGCCGGAAACCTCAAAAATATAGCCTTCCAGATATGGATTGTCATTGATGCAGTTTTCAATATCGGTGCGGAAAATATCATCGGATCCGTTAGTAAAAACCGCCGGGGATGCGTAAAATACACGCATCATTTCAAGAACACTGTTTTTGTCTTTAGGTGTCATAGGTCTTATGATACTGTTCATTTTTATCCTCCATTTAAGAAAAATTGATGTGTTTTCTGACAAGTATATATGAATGCGCTGCCCGGCAAATATTGGTTTGTGGGTGACATGAGTTTCCCTGTGTAGGGTGGTTCCGGGGGGTTTACGATTGGCAAATTGCATCAAGCCGGGAATGTTTTGTTTCCGTTGTCCGAAAATAAGACAATCTAAGGCTGCCTGGTTCAGATTGTGGCAGAGTGACGTGTGTGTCTTAAATGTGCCATCCGGGCACATTAAGACTTGTGCTGCCGTCCATGGCAGCACAACACTGTGTTACGGACAGGCAGACTAAGATTGCCTAATTTTCTCCCAAAGTCACAAAACAGGTCTCGGCTTGATGCAATTTGCCAGCCGCAAGGTTGTGAACCACCCTTCGCCGGGGAACTCATTTTACAACCTTGGGGGTGCGTAAATTTTTGTGACGTTCATTTTAAAAATGTCGAAAAACCTCGACGCAATCTGTTATATCTATGCTTTTAACCATACATACTTGGACTAATAATCTGCATTATTAGTCTGGTAATTTACGAAATGATTAATGTAATGCGACATAGCAGATGAAACTTCAGACAAGTCATCAGGCTGAATATCAATGATACAGTACATTAGGATCATAAGCAGATTATAGGCATAATGTGAATATCAAAAATTTGCACTTACGCCCCCAATTTTGAGATGAACCGCCCACCCAAATGGTGTTCACAACCTGGAGGCTGGCATCTTGCACAAAGCCGAAGCTAATTTTGTGACTTTGGGAGAAAATTAGAAAAACTTGGTCTGCCTGTAGTTACACAGTGATGTTCTGCCACGGATGGCAGAACAAGGCTTCACGAGCCAAGGATGGCTCGTTGAACGCCGGTCACGTCACTCCGCCATAACCTAAATCAGGCAGACCTAGCTTTTCTTATTTTCGTACAACGGAACCCAAATTAACTCCGGCTTTGCGCAAGATGTCGCTCACAGACCTACAACACACCATTGGGTGGGCAATTTATTTCATAAACAAACCATCATTTATTGGGTGAAAAAACACACAAATTATTTTAAGAAATACAACCGGTTCTGTCAAATTGTATTTTTCAGAATGCTTTAACGCTTTAAATAAAAAAGTACTTGCCATTCTCCGAAAAAGAAGCTATCATGTTACTAAAATAAGGCAGCAAAAGGTATTATATACCAAAAAGTATACAAAACAGGAGGATTAAATCATGGAAAAGCGCATTTCAGGCCACACAGGACTTTTAGCATTGATCGGTTCACCGGTCGGTCATTCAGGATCACCGGCGATGTACAATTACAGCTTTGAGAAGCTGGGATTAGACTATGCTTATGTGGCTTTTGATATAAAAGAGGACAAGGTAAAAGATGCGATCGCTGCAATGAAGACTTTCAACATGCGTGGCTGCAATGTTACCATGCCGGATAAGGTTGAGGCTGCAAAATACATGGATGAGCTTTCACCGGCAGCGCAGATCATCGGTGCTGTCAATACAATCGTCAATGATAACGGAAAACTGACCGGTCACATCACAGACGGCGAGGGATTCGTACATAACTTAAGAGATCATGGCATTGAGATCAAAGGCAAAAAGATCACAGTAGCCGGAGGCGGTGGTGCTGCGACAGCCATTCAGGTACAGTGTGCCTTAGACGGTGCGAGAGAAATCTCTATTTTCAATATCAAGGATGCATTCTTTGAGAGAACCTTACAGACGGCAGAGAAGATCAAAAAGCAGTGCCGGAGTGTGTGGTCAATGTATATGACATTGCAGATACTGCAAAGATGACAGAAGAGATCCAGTCAAGTGATATCTTTGCCAATGCCACGATCGTTGGAATGAAGCCGATGGATGACCAGAGTGTTGTAAAAGACCTGTCTGCATTCCGTCCGGGACTTGTCGTTGCAGATGCAGTATACAATCCGGAAGAGACAAAACTCCTTCGCGAGGCAAAAGAAGCAGGATGTACCTGCGTCGGAGGAAAGGGAATGCTGTTATGGCAGGGAGTTGCCGCATTCAAACTTTACACCGGACAGGATATGCCGGTTGAGGATGTGAAGAAATTATTCTTCAGCTAGGATATATCGGTGGATGGTACGAGGAAACGCCTTAACCAGGAATGGGAAGTCTGGTTGGGCGAAAAATGGATCATGCAGATTGGTTTTGCCCGTTTTCAGGGTATAATTAGAGAAAAATGAAACATATTGGATGAAAAAAATATGTTTCATGTGTAAATAGCCCAGGATTTTTGGAAATCCCGGCTATTCTCTTCATTATGAGTGGTATACACCCATTTTAATTATTTTGAAGGGGAAAATTCAGCATTTATGGGTGAAACAAATAGGAAAGAAGAAAGTTACGCCCATTCTGTAATCATATCATGTGAAAAATCAACATATGATCGTGATTTACACTTGCTTCGATCGGCAGTCTTATCATATCTTACAGATAATCATGTTTTGCAAGTACGTTTAAGATATTACGTCCCTCTTCAGTACCCTCAATGATTCTTCTTGCACGTTTGCTGTCACCGATATTTATGATTTCTACGTTAGTATCTGCGAAAGCTTCCTCTAACTGGTCTAATACAGGGTTGTTTGCTCTCATTCCGAGGCAGATGAAACCATAATCAAATGGAATTTCTTCGATCTCACCCTGAGGATTCTTTACGATGAAACGATCGTTCTGAACTTCCTGCAGAGCAGTGTTGGTCATCTGTTTTACGTTGTATTTTGCCATTTTGGCATTTGTATCACATTTTGTAACCGGATCAAGACCGTTTCCGATCATTGGAAGCATCTCTACCATGGTTACGTCAGAACCGCGCTCGGTAAAGAATTCCATCACGTCAAGACCTACGGCACCACCACCGATGATTGCAACTTTCTGACCATCCATTTTTCAGGATACTCGTTGATGCGGTCGATCATCTTTAATACGGTAGCAACATTGCTGTCATCTTTGTCGACAAGATCATGCAGACCGGTGATCGGTGGTAAAGTAGGAACAGAACCGGTTGCATTTACGATGATATCCGGGTTTAAGCTCTTTACTAATTCCGGTGTAGCGCTTGTATTCTTGAAGATGAATAAGTTGTGAAGCTTGCTTGCACGGTGGATCATATAGTTCGGGAAGTCAGCTAAACGTTTCTTATCCGGGATCTTGGAAATCACGGAAGCAAGTCCGCCAAGCTCAGCTTTTTTCTCGATTAAGAAGGTGGTGCATCCGACTTCTGCTGCAGTGCAGGCTGCCTCTAAACCTGCAGTACCGCCACCGATGACTACAACGTTGCAAGGTTTGTTGATCTTATGTTTCATGTAATCTTCGCCGGAGTTGACAGCCGGGTTTACGGTACAACGGATCGGCTGGTTTAAACCGATACGGTGTCCTGCACATCCGATGTTACAGGAAATACATTTGCGGATATCACATTCTTTTCCGAACTCAACTTTGTTGACCCATTCCGGATCAGCGATCAGTCCACGTCCCATTCCGATAAAGTCAGCGTCGCCTTTTGCTAAGATATCTTCAGCAACTTTCGGGTCACGGATATTACCAACAGTCATACATGGTTTGCCGTATTTTTCTTTTACAGCTTTTGCCATGTAAGAACGCCAGCCATCCGGTAAATAGTTTGCATCGATCTGGTATTGGATAGAACCATTCAGACCACAGGAAACGTCAAATACATCGACTTCTTTCTCGAAGTACTGTAAATACTCTAAAGTATCCTCTAAGGTATTTCCACCCTCTACCATTTCGTCAGCACTGATACGGACGAAGATCGGGAAGAAAGGTCCAACCTGTTTACGAACTTCCTCGATGACTAATTTTGCAAATCTTGCACGGTTTTCTGCAGAACCGCCAAATTCATCTGTTCTCTTGTTGGTGGTAGGAGAGAGGAACTGGCTGATTAAGTAGGAATGTCCTGCATGGATCTCTACGGCGTCAAATCCACAGATCTGGGCACGCTTTGCAGCCTCACCGTATTTTTTAACGATGTGCATAATCTCATCTTTCTCTAATGGACGAGGGATTTCTCCGCCTGCCTTGGAAGGAACATCAGAAGCGGAAACCGGCTGCATTCCGATACGGGAAGACATTGCGGATGCACCTGCATGGTTTAACTGGATTGCGATACATGCACCGTGTTTGTGTACGTTTTCGCATAATTTGAACAGACGCGGAATATAGTTGTCTAAGTCGATGCGGAGCTGTGTCGTACCGTTAGAACCCTGTGGGGAATCAACGCTTGCGTCTCGACAATCAGAAGACCTGTGCCGCCCTTTGCACGCTGCTCATAATAATTAATATGAAGAAAACTCATTTCACCGTTCTGCTCACCATAGTTTGTTCCCATTGGTGTCATAACGATTCTGTTTTTTACGGTCATACGACGGATGGTCATTGGCTCAAAAATATGAGGATATTTGTTTTTCATGATAAAATCTCCTTTGCATTTAAATGAATAAATTGTGTGTGGCTGAGATTGTTGGATAATGAAAACTGCAGCATAGCTTTTGGAATGTCAGAAAACGTGGCGCGGTAGTCGTGCAGTTTTGGGCGGGCAGATAATTATGTTTTAGATAGTTACTTTTTTAACAATGAAAAAGTCTGTGTGCTCTTTCTGTATTTAATGTACCTGAAACAGGGAAAAAATCTAATTCGTTTTTTTGGACAAAATGATAGAATTTCTCTATTGATTCTGATTGGTAAGATTGCTATCCTTATAATATGATGTTGTGCGCAGCAGGCACATGCATATTCGGAAGAAACCGGGAGATGGATTCATGAATTTAAGTCAGTTACAGTATTTTAGAACTTTGGCGAAGGAAGAACATTATACGAGAGCGGCGCAGATCTTATCGATCACGCAGCCGTCTTTAAGCCATGCGATCGCGCAGTTAGAGCAGGAACTGGGGACAAGGTTATTTGAAAAAAAAGGCAGAAATGTGGTTCTGACACGATATGGAAAAATTTTCCTTCCATATGTGGAGGAATCTTTAAAAGTATTAGAGGAGGGCGTGCAGCGGACGAAAGAGTTAAATGGAAGCAAAGAAGGTATGATACATCTCGCTTACATCTATACCCTTGGAAGCACGTTTGTGCCGAAGATGGTGCGGAGATTCTTAGATGCCTATCCGGATTATCATATCGACTTTCAGTTTATTGTTGGAAAGACCGGAGATATCATAGAGGGGCTCAAAAACGACCAGTATGATATGGTGTTTTCCTCCTATCAGGATGGGGAGCCGGACATTGATTTCCGGCAGATCGGCGATCAGAAGTTGGTGCTTGCTGTGCCAAAAGATCACCCGCTTGCCATGTACGACAGCGTGGATTTAAAAGATACGGTGGATTATCCACAGATCTATTTTCAGAAGGGAAGCGGACTGCGCCCGGTTGTCGATCAGATGTATGAACAGATCAGTGTATTCCCAAAGATCGCATTTGAAATAGAAGAAGATGGCAGTATGGCAGGACTCGTCGCTCAGGGATTTGGCATTGCAGTCATGCCGGATATTCCAATCTTAAAAACACTTGACGTCAAAACCCTGACCATCACAAACCCGGAGTACGAGCGCCATGTCTACCTCGCCACCATGAAAAAACGCTATCTCTCCCCGGTCGCAAAATCCTTCATCCAGTTCGTTATGCAGGAGACAGAGTAGCGAGTCTCACAACATTCACAGCCTGAAAAGAGTTTTGCGCAGGCTGACCGCCATCCCATCAATGATACATCCTCCGCACAAACTGGATAAACCTTTGTACCGCCGGCAGCTGATATTTCCCGCGCATATATCCCATATACACAGTATGTGAAAATGTTTCCTGCGAGATCAGCGGACGGATGCAGATGTCATCCCTGTGGATCGTATCCACGTCTGCGACAAGGGCTATCCCAAAGTCTTTCGCCACGAGCGATGCAATTCCGTTTTCATCCGGCGATTCGCAGATAAAATTCGGGAGCACACCATGCTCCTTAAAAAAATTACGCGTATATTTTCCGAGACCGGAATGCCTTGCATATCCAAGAACCGGGTATTTTTGAAAATCTCCGGCCTCAATCTCATCTTTTTTACAGAGAGGATGTCCGATAGGAAGGATCGCTACAAGGTCCTGCTTTATAATAGGAATAAACTCAATATTTGGTTCATTTGCAGAGTAAGAACCAAAGATCAGATCATAAGAACCTTTCTTTAAACCTTCTATATTCATGGAAGTGATATCCTGAAAAAAGTGAAATGTAATATTTTTATTCTGCTCTAAGGAAAGAAATGAGCGGACAGTATTCGGAATAAATTCACGTGCAAGCGGGGAAACATAAGCAATATCGATATGTCCGCCGTTGGTTGCAATCTGCTGCATTTTATTGGAGGCACGTGTCACATCGTCTAAAATCTGTGTGACATGCTCTAAAAAAATCTCACCGGCTTTTGTGAGTGTCACATTGCGCCCGCGTTTTTCGAAAAGTGTGACGCCGAGCTCATTTTCTAAAGCGGTGATGGAACGGCTTAAACTTGGCTCGGAAATGTTTATTTTTTCTGCCGCCTGATTGAAGTGCTGAAGGACGGCTGCCTGGTAAAAATAACCCAACTGATTGAGTGTCATGTATAGATCTCCTTATAAATGATAGATAATATCTATGGATTATAAAATAAAAACCTTGTTTTTGTACAGATTATATCATAATTAATACATTAAAGCTACTAAAAAAGCATGAAATTAGCATTGGATGTATTAAAAAAAGCGTTGTATAATAAATATATCAGAGGTTGTTAAGTTTTTAACAAAGCGGGCAGGTAATGTTAAAAACATGAAACTAATAAGAAAATCATGCAAAAGAAAAAAGGAGAACACTACTATGGCAGAGAGAATCACAGGTCACACAGAGCTTATCGGATTAATGGCTTACCCAATCAGACATTCCAGTTCACCGGCAATGCACAATGAGGCATTTGCATATTTAGGACTTGACTATGCTTACCTTGCATTCGAGGTTGACAACAGCACATTAGAAGATGCGATCAAAGGTCTTCGTGCATTAAAGATGGTTGGATCTAATGTATCCATGCCAAACAAAACAGTTGTTGGCCAGTACCTTGATAAATTATCACCGGCTGCAGAGCTTTGCGGAGCTGTTAATACAATTGTAAATGAGAATGGTGTATTAACAGGACATATCACAGACGGTATCGGATTTATGCAGTCCTTAAAAGACAACGACATCGACGTGATCGGAAAGAAAATGACCATCGCAGGTGCCGGCGGAGCTGCAACAGCAATCGAGATCCAGGCTGCATTAGACGGAGTAAAAGAGATTTCTATCTTCAATATTCATGATAAATTCTGGGAGAACGCAGAGGCAACTGTGAAAAAGATCAACGAGAGAACAAACTGCAAAGCAACTCTTTATGATTTAGACGACAAAGAGAAATTAAGAGAAGAGATGGCAGATTCCTACATCTTCGTAAACGGAACAGGTGTTGGTATGAAACCATTAGAGGGAATGTCCGTTGTTCCTGACAAATCTTTCTTCCGTCCGGAACTGATCGTTGTAGACGTTCCTTACTCTCCGCTTGAGACAAAGATGCGTTCTATGGCAAAAGAAGTTGGATGTAAGACAATGAACGGTCTTGGCATGATGTTATTCCAGGGTGCAGCAGCATTCAAACTCTGGACTGGAAAAGATATGCCGATCGAGCACATGAAAGAAGTATTAAACATCAAATACGAATAAAATACCCCCCAATCACAACCCCATGCGGCGGTATGAAAAAATGCCGCTGCATCACAAACCAAATTGAGGAGAAAATCAATGAACAAAAAATATTTACCGAGCGCACTGATTCTTTATTTAAATTATTTTATCCATGGTGTCGGATGTTCTATTTTAGGACAGGCAGTGATCAAGGAAGCACTTGCAGCATCCTGGGGTGTAGAGGCCATGGCAATTACAGCCATTTCTGCGGCACTTGGACTGGGCAGACTGATCGCACTTCCATTTGCAGGTCCTCTTTCTGATAAGTTAGGCCGCCGTATCTCTACTGCAATCGGAAGCGGTTCTTATGCGATATACTTAATCGGACTTGCGCTTGCATTTAATGCAGGAACAAATGGCGGATATCAGATTGCATATATCTGCGCAATCGTTGGTGGTATTGCCAACTCTTTCCTTGATACCGGAATTTACCCGGCTGTAGGTGAGATCATTTATAAAGCACCGGGTGTTGCAACGATGGGAATTAAATTTTTCATTGCAATCGCACAGATGATCCTGCCGTTCGTACTTGGCGCAACCGTAGCAACAACAGCAGCAGGTCTTACATCTTATAACACATTATTCTTTGGATGTGGTATCATTTATATTGTATTATTAGTACTGGTAATGCTTTTCCCTCTTCCGGATGCAGATCAGAAGGCAGCGGGAGAAAAAGAAGGACTGATCGCCAGCTTAAAACATACACATTTTTCCATCGAGTCTGTTGCGATGATCCTGATCGGATTCACCTGTACCGGTACATTCCAGCTCTGGTTAAACTGCGCACAGAACTTTGCAAAAGAAAATGTGGGCTGGACAGATCCTTCCATTATGCAGACTTACTATTCCGCAGGAACCATGCTTGCTTTGATCGTAACTGCATTACTGACAAGAAAAATTAAAGACGTCAGATTTATTCTGATCTATCCGGTAATCTGTCTGGCTACTCTGGTTGTTGTATTAGTCGGAAAGAGCCAGCCTCTTATGATCGCAGGTGCATTCTTAATCGGCTGGGCAGGCGCAGGCGGATTACTTCAGATCGCTACATCAGTCTGCAACATGCTTTTCCCGAAAATCAAAGGAACGGTAACTGCACTGGTTATGATCGCATCTTCTCTGTGTAACTACACGATCCTGACAGCAGCATCCAAAATGCAGCCTTCACAGGTTATGGTTATGAATATCGTGCTGACAACAATCGGTGTGGTACTGGGATTATTTGTAAACCTTCGTTACACAAGTATGGTTGAGCAGGCACAGGCAGATAATTAGGAGAAGATCTATTAAAGTAAAAACAGGAGGAAAAATAATGAGTTCATATGTAGAAGTTCGTGGTGTGAAAATCGGTGAAGGCGTACCAAAAATCTGCGTACCGATCGTTGGCAAAACAAAAGAAGAGATCCTTGCAGCAGCAAAGTCTTTTGCAGATGTAAAGATGGACGTTGTTGAGTGGCGTGTTGACTGGTTTGACGGCGTGTTCGATTTCGCTCAGGTAGAGGACGTGTTAAAAGATCTGCGCCCGGCACTTGGTAATACACCGATCCTGTTCACTTTCCGTACCTCAAAAGAGGGTGGCGAGAAAGCAATCGAGCCGGATGTTTATGTAGAGTTAAACAAAAAAGCAGCAGCAACCGGACTGGTTGACTTAGTTGACGTGGAAGCTTTCACAGGTGATTCTTATGTGAAAGAGATCATCGAAGCTGCACATGAAGCGGGTGTGGCAGTTGTCGCTTCTAACCATGATTTTGACAAGACACCGGACAAAGATGATATCGTTGGACGTCTCCGCAAAATGCAGGAATTAGATGCTGATATCCCGAAGATCGCTGTAATGCCGCAGAACAAAAAAGATGTCTTAACACTTCTTGCAGCAACGGAAGAGATGGTATCTGAATATGCAGACAGACCGATCATCACTATGTCTATGGCAGGAACCGGTTTGATTAGCCGTCTGTGTGGTGAAGTATTCGGTTCTGCACTGACCTTTGGCGCAGTTGGAAAAGCATCTGCACCGGGACAGATGAACGCAGCAGATTTAAATACTGTTTTAAATCTGATCCATGAGAGTATGTAATAAGCGTATTTTTGAAAAGGATGTCCCGTATCGAGACAATTCTCATAAGTAACAAAAACCGGATGTCAAATGAAGTGTCTTTTGACACCCGGTTTTTTAATTCACAGGAAATCAAATTTGAAAAAAACCAGAGAAATCTGATAGGATATAATAATAAATGAGCGAATCTGTATGTCAAAAAAGTTATACGAGGGAAGGAGAAAAGGCTGCATGAAAAAGTTTATTCATGTCATAGACGAAAGTCTTGAAGAAATCCTGATGGTTCTCATGTTAGCGGCTATGACGTTAATTATGGGGTGTCAGGTATTTTCCAGATATATTCTTGGAGTATCGCTTTCGTGGTCGGAGGAGATCACCAGATATCTGTTTATATGGTCTGCATTTTTAAGTGTAAGTCTCTGTACCAGAAAATGCATTTCAATCAAAGTTGATCAGTTCATCAAAATGTTTCCGAAACGTGGAAAAACGATTTTTAAGATTACGAATCTCACGGTAGAGTTTGCATTTTTTGTCTATCTGATCCCTTTCTCCTTTCTATATTTAAAAGCAACGATAGAGAGCGGACAGGTCAGCCCGGCGTGTGGTCTGCCAATGTATTATGTGCAGTCAGCCCCGTTTTTCTGTTTTATTTTAACAGCGTTCCGCATCGTACAGCGCTGGTTTGGTGAGTGGCGCATTTTACTTGGAAAAGAAAAGAAACCGTTAGAAGAGGGCGATATTGCCTCTGTGATCGAGGAGGCAGTCGTTGAAAATCCGGAGCATGCGGATGCTGCAAATATGGACAAATCAGGTGTTACAGTGGGAAAGGAGAAATAGATGTCAGCAGTTGTTGTTTTTATTATTTTTGCCATATGTCTTATCATTGCAATTCCGATCTCTATTTCACTTGGAATTGTGGCTGTGCTGCCGGGCGCATTTGACGCTTCATTTACGGCAAGTGCAGGGTATGTCATCCGTTCCATGGTCGGAGGAATCGACAGTTTCCCGTTACTTGCAGTGCCGATGTTTGTGCTTGCGGGAATCCTCATGGCACACGGCAAGATTTCAGAAAAATTATTTGATGTATTTGTATATTTCCTTGGAAACAAAAGAGCGGGAATACCATGTGCAGTGATCATTACCTGTCTGTTTTATGGAGCAATTTCAGGTTCTGCACCGGCGACCGTTGCTGCGGTCGGAAGTATGACGATTCCGCTTTTGATCGAACTTGGCTATGAAAAAGATTTTTCCACGGCGATCGTTGCGGTGGCGGGCGGTCTTGGCGTTATCATCCCGCCGAGTATCCCGTTTATCATGTATGCGATGGCGACCGGTGAATCAGTCAGTGACCTGTTTTTGGCAGGTATCGTACCGGGCATGATGATCAGTGCACTGCTGATCTTTTACGCATATTATTACTGCCGCCGTCACGGTGAGGACAGAGAGAAGATCCAGGCGAAAATGGATCAGCTCAAAACAAAAGGATTCGTTAACATTTTAAAAGAGAGTATCTGGGCGCTCTTAAGCCCCGTGATCGTGCTTGGCTGTATTTATTCCGGTGTGGCATCCCCGACGGAGGCGGCTGTCATCTCCGTATTTTACTCCCTGTTTGTCAGTCTGTTTATTTACAAATCTATTAAAGTAAAACAGATCTGGGGCATTATGGTGGAGGCGATGAAAACCTATGCACCGATCTTATTTATCCTTGCAACATCAACCGCGTTTTCGCGTGTGCTCACGCTGATGCAGGTACCGCAGGATGTCAGTGCATGGATCATGACACATTTCTCCAATGAGATCGTACTGCTTCTTGTCATCAACGTGGTACTTCTGATTGTTGGTATGGTCATGGATACGACCCCGGCGATTCTGATCTTAAGTCCGATCTTACTGCCGATCGTGGAACATGTCGGAATGAATCCAATCCATTTCGGTGTCATGGTGATCGTAAACCTTGCGGTTGGATTTGTCACACCTCCGGTCGGCGTCAACCTGTTTGTGGCAAGTTCGCTTACCAATGTGCCGATGATGCAGATCGCAAAGAAGGCAATGCCGATGATCGGATATTTCATGCTTGCACTGCTTCTGATCACATTTATTCCGGCAATCAGTCTCTGTCTGCTTTAATAAGGAGGGCGAAAACTTGAAGAATTGTAAGAAAAAGATATTATGCGGTTTCTTGCAGGGGCAGTACTTTTTGCAAGTGGCTGCGGGAATAAAGATACACAGGATCAGGCAAAAGTGCAGCGTTATGCGTGGCCGCTTGGAAGTTCAAGCCCGGAGGATACAGTCACACAGATCTATGCAGAAAAATTTGCGGAGGAAGTAGAGCGTTTGAGCGGCGGGATGATGCTGATTTCTGTTTATCCAAACAGTGTACTTGGCGGAGACAGAGAGTTGTTAGAGTCCTGTAAAGAGGGTGATATCCCGTTTGTGGTACAAAATACGGCACCGCAGGTGACTTTTATGCCGGATGTTGCAGTATTTGATATGCCGGCAGTGTTTGAAACGATCGACGAAGTGCGGGAACATGTGGATAACCCGGATTTCCTTTCCATGATGCAGCAGGTATACGGGGATGCCGGATATGTCCTTTTAGGATATGCCGACCAGGGATTCCGTGTGATGACCACAAACCGCAATGTGCAGTCAATCTCTGATTTTAAGGGACAGAAGATCCGTACCATGGAAAATTCCTATCACATGGCATATTGGAAAGCGCTTGGTGCCAGCCCGACACCGATGACATTTTCCGAGGTGTATATCGGACTGCAGCAGGGAACCATCGATGCGCAGGAAAATCCGTATGAGGTCATTGTTTCTAATAAATTATATGAGCAGCAGGATTATGTCGTGGAGACAAACCATCTGCCGCATCTGATCTCACTGATCGTCAGTGATGAGTTTTTTGAAGGACTGACCGGCGAGCAGCAGGAAATCATCAGAGAGGCTGCGGAGACAGCGAAAGAATATGCGAGAGAGCAGTCGGATGAGCGTATCGCATCCCGTATCCAGACAATCGAGGAAAGCGGTACACAGATTATTTCATTGAATGATGAAATGCATGAACAGATCAGAGAACTCTGCAAGCCGGTATATGAGTCAATTGAAAAAAATGTATCAGAGGATCTGGTCGATGCATATCTTGGCGATATGAAAGGTGTGATCGAGTAGAAAACATGTCGGAAATGATATTATACACTTTAAAACATAAATACTTTAAAGTGCTAAAATATTTTGCTTGCGGAATGTGTCACATCTTGTTATAATGCTTTTTATAAAACAGGGAGGAAAATCCTCTGCTCACCAGAGGTCAGATTTTACAGAGTAAAATTGCATTTTTCTTCGGAAAACAGGGAGGATTATAATGGATAAGATAGAAGCGATCCGTGAGAAAATTGGAGAATGTGATGATATCATCATCGAACAGCTTGCAGTTCGAATGTCATATATACAGGAAATTATTTCTTATAAGAAAGCAACCGGTATTCCAATCTTACAGCCGGAACAGGAGAAGAAACAGACCGATGCATTAAAGAACAAACTCGGTGACAATGAGTTCGAGGAAGAGATCCTTGATATTTTCAAATATATCATGAAAAACAGCCGCCGTATCCAGGCAAAGAGTCTGTTTGACTACAACATCTTCCTGATAGGATTCATGGGAGCCGGAAAGAGTACGATCGCCGGAGAACTGAAAGATAAACTTGAGATGGACCGCGTGGAGATGGACCAGATGATCGTAGAAAAACAGGGCATGTCCATTTCTGAGATTTTTGACGAATACGGTGAGGCATACTTCCGTAACTTAGAGAGCAACACCTTAATCGAGCTGCAGAAAAGAAAACAGACGATAGTATCCTGTGGTGGTGGTGTCGTCATGAGAGAAGAAAACACCGATCACATGAAAAAGAATGGACGTGTCGTATTACTCACCGCAAAACCGGAAACTATCTACGAGCGTGTCAAAGACAGCGACGAGCGCCCGATCTTAAACAATAACATGAACGTTGAATTCATCAGCGGTCTTATGGATAAACGAAAAGACCGTTATGAAGCAGTCGCGGACATCACCGTTGCCACAGATGGAAAAAACGTCACCCAGATCTGCGAGGAGATCATCTCCAAACTGATCGCATTAGATAATGCGAAAGAAGCAGAAGCATAGGCATCTGCAGTAAATAGAAAAAGGTGGTCACAGACTAACGGCTGTGACCGCCTTTTGCCCACGAATCTACAAAAAACTCTAGCTAAATCGTAATCAAATTATACTGATCACTTCCAAGTCCAATCTTAACAGCATGCGCAATGCAGCTCTTCCATTCAAAATGGATTTTGATCGCAGCGTATTTGTCGGTAAAATCGATCGTCTCAAACCCCGCAGTTTTCATAAGACAATGCAGTTTCTAGAGCAGATTCTCATGCTCCGTTGCCTTAAAAGATGTGAAATAAACATTTGATGCTTCCATACTGTGTGCCTCCTGTATGTTTTCATATACTGTATACATGTCATTATATAAGAAAAAGATGGAAATATAAGTAGAAAAAATGTCAGATTATGCTATACTAAAGCGTAGAGCAGGAAACGGAGGGAAATCCGATGAAACGGCAGAGTAAACCGGAGAAAATTAAAAAAGAAAAGAGCACTGCACCGGGAGAATGGTTATATTTTGCACCTGCAAATGTGACGGTGCGCAGCATTTATGAGGTGCTGACAGACGATTATGAGGTAGAGATCTGGGAAGATGCAGGAGTACTGGAAATAGGATTAAATGACGGGGCAACACTTGATATCGAATGGACAAAGATTCCGGCAAAAGATGAAATCACGGCAGCATTTGCAAAGCAACATGGCTGTGAAAATGTATTTCTAGTCACTTTAAAACCGGAAGAATTTGAGACTGCAAAGAAGGCGATGAACAAGATCGTAGCTTCTTTAGGAGGACTTTTCTGCGGAGACACTGAGGATTTTACGCCAGTATTACAGTAGGAAAAGAGGAAAAGCATGACAGAAAAATTATACGACCAGGATGCATATGCGGTGGAGTTTGATGCAAAGGTTATATCCTGTGAAGCATACCAGGAGAAGAAGGAGAGCGGTTATCATGTGATTTTGGACCGTACACTTTTCTTCCCGGAAGAGGGCGGACAGAGTCCGGATAAAGGGACGATAGATGGCATCGAAGTGACGGATGTGCAGATCAAAAAGATGTGATCACACACAGCTTAAAAGAACCGCTTGCCGTTGGGGAGACCGTACACGGGATCATTGACTGGACACACCGTTTTAATAATATGCAGCAGCATTCCGGAGAACATATTTTTTCCGGGATTGTGCACAGCAGATTTGGATATGACAATGTCGGGTTTCATCTGAGCGACAATATCGTCACGATGGATTTTAACGGTGTTTTAACTGCGGATGAGGTACGTGAAGTTGAGACGGCAGCCAACGAAGTGATCGTGAAAAATCTTCCGGTCGAGATCACCTATCCGTCAAAAGAAGAATTGAAAACACTTGATTACCGCAGCAAGATCGAAATCGAAGGACAGGTGCGCATTGTGACAATCCCTGGTGTGGATGTGTGTGCATGCTGTGCACCACATGTGAAGAAAACCGGTGAGATCGGCATGCTCAACGTACAGAGTCTTTCTAATTATAAAGGTGGTGTCAGAATCAGTATCTTGAGTGGGTTCCGTGCACTGGAGGAAGAACGGAAAAAATCACAGGTAATTTCTTCTATCTCCGGTACACTTTCCGCCAATCAGGAGTTACTGCCAGAACTTGTGGAAAAATTAAAACAGTCCAACCAGGATCTGAAATATAAGCTGGCGCAGGCAAAGCAAAAGCTGGTGGAGCAGAAGATGAAAGAGATCCCGGCGGATCAGGAAAATGTACTTTTATTTGAAACGGATCTGGATACTCCGGTCATGCGTAACGCCATCAATGGACTTGTGGAAACGCATGCCGGGATCTGCGGCATTTTTGTGGAAAAAGAAGAGGGCGGTTATAATTTTATTATAGGAAGTAAAACAAAAGACTGCAGAGAGATCGCCACACTGCTGCGTGAAAAAACAGGTGCAAGAGGTGGCGGAAGTGCTGCAATGATCCAGGGGTCTGTAAGTGCAGAGGAGAAGGATTTAAGAGAATTGCTTGCGTAAAAGAGAGATATGTCAGGGAAAAGGGTTTGGAATATGAAGGAATTAAGTCAGAAGTTAGAACGGCTGATAGAGACAGCAGTGGAAAAAGAAGAGATTGCCGGAGCAAATATTGTGGTGATCCGGGACGGACAGGAAATGGCATTTGCAGCCGGCGGATATGCAGACATTGAAGCTGGTAAAAAATACGAACGGGATACGATTGCAAGGCTGTATTCCATGACAAAACCGGTCACGTCTGCGGCTGCCATGCTTTTGATGGAACGCGGGCTGCTTGATCCAGGAGCTTTCGTGGAAGAATTTTTGCCGGGATTTCACAATGCGATCGTGGCATCAGGCGGAAAACTTGTGCCGACGGTCCGGCCGGTGAGGATCTGTGATCTGCTTAACATGACATCCGGTCTGATGTACGGCGGGGATGTCACAAGTGTCTGCTCCATGGAGACGGAAAAGCTCTTTGACAGGATCAAAGAACATTTATATCTGGAGGATGCGATGACAACGAAGGAGGTTGCAAACCGTCTTGGATTGATACCGCTTCAGTTCCAGCCGGGAGAGAGTTTCCAGTATGGAACCTCTGCAGATGTGCTTGGGGCGGTTATTGAGGTCATCAGCGGAAAAACTTTTGGCGAATTTCTGAAAGAAGAATTTTTTGAACCACTTGACATGGAAGATACTGCATTTTATGTACCAGAGAACAAGCAGGAGCGCCTTGCAAAAGTATACCAGAGGACGGAACAGGGATTAGAACTTTATACGGAAAATCATCTTGGTATCATGAATGCGATGAAACAGGTACCGGCGTTTGAATCTGGCGGTGCAGGACTGGTCTCTACACTGGACGATTACGCAAAGTTTGCAGCCATGTTATTGCAGGAAGGTTCTTATCAGGGAAAACAGATCTTAAAACCGCAGACAGTACATTACATGACAAACGGCTCGCTCATGTCATGGCAGCAGGAAGTGTTAGACCAGTGCTGGGAGGGTATCCGCGGATATACCTATGCAAACCTTTTGAGAATCCAGAAAGAGCCGGGAAAATCTCCGATGTTTACTTCCATAGGAGAATACGGCTGGGATGGCTGGCTTGGGGCATATTTTTGCAACAGCCCGAAAGACCGGCTTACGATGCTTCTTACCATGCAGCTTAAGGATGCGGGAACAACATCGCTGACGAGACGCTTAAAGAATGTGATCTGGAGTGAACTTTGCGGAGGAAGACGGGAATGAATTTTGACTTTATGATGGAATGTGAGATAAAAGATCCGAAAATCAAGGCGGCATACGATGAGATCTACAAAGAACTTGTGGATGCAGAAGCACATTATTGGAAGGAGCCGCAGCAGAGCGGCATCCTGTTCCGGAAAACAGCAGAACGGATCTGCCGTTTTTACAATGATTATTACGAGATTGGTTTCCCGGAAGGTACATTGTTAGAGGAATTTTTGTGTTATACGGATAAAGAAGAACATAATGTTTTAGTGAGTCGTTTTTTTAGCATGGTCAAGGATCAGAGAGATCGTCTGAATAAATTGAGAGTACTCGGTGATGACTGTATCTGGGGAGAAGAGGGACCGGACCGCGGAATGGAGTTTTGTGACCGTATGGCGCAGGATGCGGAGAAGATGGCAGATGCCATGATGGAAGTGATCAAGGATATGTGCCGGCATTTTAACGGAAGGACGGATGTGGATGACCGTTTATTTTACATCGACTGGGTGCCGGATTATTCGGAGGAAGAGAGATTTCCGAAAAAAGAAGAGGTAAAAAAGCGGAGACTTTCGATCTTTTCAAGGTTTTTTGGAGGAAAAAGCAGTACATAAAAACAGAGGGAAGAACGTGGACATTAAAAGAAGAGGGCAGATGCTGTCTTCTTTTTGGTGTATCTTAAAAAGTACCGTATGCAGGCTTTAAAATCATATCTTTAGCGTGTATAATAGAAAGAAGTGTAAAAAGAAACAGGAAAGGCATTGGTCATTCATATGCAGCAAAAGAAAGAAAATGACAATATCATGAATTATGATACGGTGCGCCTGGATGATGAAAATAATGCGATCATTATCATTGACCAGACAAAGTTGCCGGGAAGCATAGAACTGATTGCATTAAAGACAGCGGAAGAGATCTGGGATGCCATTTACCTGCTCAGGGTAAGAGGTGCTCCGGCAATCGGAGTTGCAGCGGCATTTGGAATCTATCTTCTGGCAAAACAGGGCAGTGCATCAGATTATAATACTTTTCATGAAGAGTTTGTAAAACAAAAAGAGTATTTAGATTCTGCAAGACCGACGGCGGTCAATTTAAGCTGGGCACTAAACCGTATGCAGGGTGTTTTAGAGGCACATGCCGGTGAAGATGTGTCAAAGATTAAAGAATACCTCAAAGCGGAGGCAGTCGAGATCTGGCAGGAGGATATCCGTGTCTGCAAAAAGATCGGAGAGTACGGTCTGACGTTAGTGAAACCGGGAGACGGCATCCTGACACACTGCAATGCAGGTCAGCTTGCCACCAGCAAATATGGCACAGCGACAGCACCGATCTATCTTGGAGAGGAAAAGGGATATCACTTTAAAGTATTTGCAGATGAGACAAGGCCGCTATTACAGGGAGCCAGGCTGACAGCATTCGAGCTGCAGTCCTCAGGAGTGGATGTCACATTGATCTGTGATAATATGTCTGCAACCGTCATGAAAAACGGCTGGGTCAATGCGGTATTTGTCGGCTGTGACCGTGTGGCGGCAAACGGTGATACGGCAAACAAGATCGGAACCTCCGTGGTTGCTGCGGTGGCAAAATATTATAACGTCCCGGTTTATATCTGTGCGCCGACCTCAACGATTGATCTGAACACCAGGACGGGAGCTGATATTCACATTGAACAGCGTCCGGCGGAGGAAGTGACCGAGATGTGGTACAAAGAGCGCATGGCACCGGAGGGCGTCAAAGTGTTCAACCCGGCATTCGATGTGACAGATCATGAATTGATCGCGGGCATCGTCACAGAATACGGAATTGCAAGAGCACCGTATACGGAGTCACTGCAGGAGATATTTAAAAAGCGGGAACAGGAATCAGGCAGATAAGATAGGGCAGAATAAAAAATGTCTGTAAGAATGAATAAAGATAAAAGGAGTGTATGAGACATGGCAGAGAATAGTAGTTGCAGCAGCGCATCAAGCTGCAGCAGGGAGAGCTGTGAGGGCTGTCCGAGCAAGGCAAAAGGTGGAAACGGAATCGCAAAAGAGCCGATGAATCCATCTTCGAATGTAAAGAAAGTAATTGGCGTTGTCAGTGGAAAAGGCGGTGTAGGAAAGTCTTTCGTGACTGCATCACTTGCATGCGCCATGAAACAGGCTGGTTATAAAGTGGGAATCATGGACGCGGATATCACAGGACCGTCCATCCCGAAAATGCTCGGTGTACATGGTCAGGTTGTCGGTACCGAGGAGGGAATGATCCCGTTAGAAGCAGAAAACGGTATCAAAGTAATGTCTGTCAATCTGCTTTTGGACAATGAGGAAGATCCGGTTATCTGGAGAGGACCTGTGATCGCAGGTGTGGTAAAACAGTTCTGGAATGAGACCGTATGGGGAGATGTTGATTATTTATTTGTCGATATGCCGCCAGGAACAGGTGACGTACCACTTACGGTATTCCAGTCACTTCCGGTCGACGGTATCGTGATCGTTACCTCTCCGCAGGAACTGGTACAGATGATCGTTAAAAAAGCATACAATATGGCAGAGATGATGCACGTTCCGGTACTTGGACTGATCGAGAATTTCAGCTATTTAAAATGTCCGGACTGCGGAAAAGAGATCAAATTATTCGGCGAGAGCCATATCGAGGATGTCGCAGCGGAATTGACACTTCCGGTATTCGGAAAGATTCCGTTAGATCCTGCATTTGCAGAAAAAGCAGACGAAGGAAAATTCTATGAGACAGAAAATCCTTATCTGCAGACCGCTGTCAGAGCACTTTCCGCAATGAGCCGCATTATGTAAAAAATTTACCACTTACCATAGGAAAACGAACCACTTGGTGTAAAAGCATTTACACCGGGTGGTTCGTTTTTTATAATGTACCTGTCAGTACAGAAAAGGAGACAGGTTATGAAAATTAAAATCGAAATGGATGAACAGGCGGAGGAAGAAGTCATTATCCGCTGCCGTGGAATGACAGAACAGATCGCAGCCATTCAGAGAGCAGTCAGTGAGGCAGCGGGGCAGTCCAGAAGATCGTCCTCTACAAAGGAAATACCGAGTATTATCTTCCGATGAATGATATTTTGTTCTTTGAGACAGCGGATCATGGAGTGGCGGCACACACCGGAAATGATATGTATGAGGCCGGATACAAGCTGTATGAATTAGAGGAAATACTTCCGGGATTTTTTATGAGGGTGTCAAAATCGACGATCTTAAATACTTTTCATATTTTTTCCATTAATCGGAACCTGACGGCATCAAGTGTCGTGGCATTTGAGAACACGCACAAAAAGGTGTATGTCTCAAGATATTATTACAAACCGTTAATCAGCAAATTAGAAGAAAGAAGGTTACATCAATGAAAAAGAAAAATATTGCATGGGGATTATTTTTTATATTTCTTGCGGCAGTGTATCTGGTGATCAGCAGTACAGGGATGGAACTGGGTGTTGGTTTGCCCGGTATTTTTATGACGGTCCTGTTTGTCTGGCTGTTTGTTGAGGGGATAAAAGATGTTAATTTTTATTCGATTGTATTTGCAATAGCCTTTATCTGCATTCTTTACAGAAAACCTCTTGGACTGGAAAAATTAGGACTGACAAGCTGGACGATACTTGGTGCGGCATTGCTTTTAAGTATCGGTCTGTCTATGATCTTTAAAGATGTACGAAGAAAAAACTGGAAAACAAAAACCATAAACTGGGATGAACAAATGAGTACGCCAAACGGTGAGCAGTGCAGCGGTGAACACATCCGCTGCGAAAATAATTTTGGCTCTGCCATCCGTTATATCAATTCGGAGCATTTCTGCGATGCACAGCTTGAAAATAACTTTGGAAGTATGAGCGTTTATTTTGACAATGCCATAATCGCAGGGGAAGCGGCGTCGGTCGAAGTGGAAAATAACTTTGGGGAGACAAATCTCTATATACCAAAAGAATGGAAAGTGCAGAATGAACTGAAGCGTTCCTTTGGAGCAGTGGAGGAAATAGGACGCGGCGAAGGCAGCAGCGTTGCAACACTGTATCTGCGAGGGGCAGCAAATTTTGGAGTAATCAAAATTTATTATATCTGACCGGTAAGACCAGATGCTGGTGCAGTATGTGAATCATATCGATAGAATCAAAAAAGCGGTATCCGTTATGTGGCAACGGGTACCGCTTTTTGATAGTCAAAAATTTGAAAAATACCTTTTGACACCCGAATCTTCATAGAAAATTACTTCCTATGAATGAAAAAGTTCTCCGGATGACATGCAGGTTATTCCTCATCATCTGCATAACTGGTATCTTCGTGCAGATTCGGGATCATATCAAGACCACGGTTTGCATCGATCTTCGGATCTTTTCCGAATGGTAATCATTTCCCGGCAGGATCGCATTTAAAAAGATACCTGCGATTGCAGCGATGGCAAGGGAAGTAAGTGTGACAGAAGTTCCGGCAACGGTAAAAGTAAGACCATCTGAAAAACCAAGACCACACACGAAAATCACACCGGCAATGATAAGGTTTCTGGATTTTGTAAAATCAACATGGTTCTCTACAACATTCCGGACACCGATCGCAGAGATCATACCGTAGAGCATAAAGCTGACACCACCGATGATCGCAGATGGCATAGAACCGATCACTTCAGCCATTTTCGGAATAAAGCTTAAGAGAATCGCATAACATGCTGCTAACCGGATCACTTTCGGATCGTGAACACGGCTTAATTCCAGAACACCGGTATTTTCACCGTAGGTTGTGTTAGCAGGACCACCGAAGAGTGCGGAGAGTGCAGTTGCAAGTCCGTCTCCGATTAATGTGCGGTGCAGTCCCGGATCCTCGATAAAGTTCTGATTTACAGTCGCAGAGATCGCGGAGATATCTCCAATGTGTTCCATCATGGTTGCAAGTGCGATCGGAGCCATGACGAGGATGGCAGAGATATTGAATTTGCAGATGGAGAATGCAGGAACACCAATCCAGGAAGCTGCTGCGATATTTGAAAAATCAAGGATTGCAGAACCGTCCGCATTTGTCATACCAAGTGCATTAAAGATAAGAGCGGCACAGTAGGAAATGATAACACCCATCAGGATAGGGATAATTTTGAACATGCCCTTTCCCCAGATATTAAAGATGATGATGACTGCAAGGGCGATCAGTGCTAAAAGCCAGTTCTTAGAAGCGTTGTTTACCGCAGAACCTGCAAGACTTAAACCGATACAGATGATGATCGGACCGGTAACGACCGGCGGCAGGAAACGCATAACCTTTTTGACACCGACAAGCTTGATGATCAGTGCTAAGATCAGGTATAAAAGTCCGGCAACAACAACACCGCCGCAGGCATAGGACAGTTTGTCTGCATTCGACATCTCAGCAAATACACCGGAATCCATGGAAGCGATCGTGGCATATCCGCCTAAAAATGCGAACGAAGAACCGAGAAAAGCCGGAACTTTAAATTTGGTGCAAAAATGGAAAAACAGTGTGCCGATACCGGCGCAGATCAGGGTGACCTGAACATGCAGGACATCCTCCCCAAAATAACTGTTTACCAGGATCGGGACAAGAATTGTTGCGCCGAACATGGCAAACATGTGCTGCAGACCGAGCAGCAGCATCTTTGGAATGCCAAGAACTGAGGCATCACGGATTGGTTCATTGTTTTGATTCATAGAATCCTCCTTTGTTTTTCGGAGAAAAATGCGAGCCCATTGGCGAGCAGAGGATTTTCCTCCTTTGTTTTTCGGAGAAAAATGCGAGCCCATTGGCGAGCAGAGGATTTTCCTCCTTTGCTTGTTTACTTTTTTATCCCATAAGAAACGCACCTTCGATGGAAGGTGCGTTGTGGAATCAAAATTGGGTTGTAGCAGTTTTTTCATAGCTGCGTACCGGGATCCGGTTCAATTCGTCGGTGCAGTCGAGATAAAAAATAACGAGTGTTTCTGTCTGATATGGAACGACCCAGAGGGATGCGATGCCAAAGGAACAGAGAACCAATAAGCCATATCCGATAAAACTGAGCAGAATATAAAGCAGACGCAGACGGTTGCCATGCATGAGAAGTCTGCATTCTTTAAAAACTTCCAGACATTTAAGCTCAGGATGATCGAGTGTGATATATCCGATAAAATGATAGGTAAGCATAAAATAACAGCTTAAGATCAGAGAAAGGATTCCCGTCGCTGCTGCAATTACAATAGAAACCACTGAAAAATCTGCGATCACTGCATAAGTAAAACCACCGATCACAGGAATCATGGAAACAAAGATCATCAGTAAAAATAAAAATCCCGCGATAAAAAATCGGTCTGTATTTTTCTTAAATGGATCAAAAATATCGCGGATGCGAAAATCATTTCCGCGTGTCATGGACAGATGGATCTTTGCCACGCCGCATCCTAACACAAAAGAGACAACAGATATGAGAAGCTCTGCGATCAGTGAGATCACAAGCTGCATATTTGTCGGATTATCTCCCATGGAAAACGAAAATGGAGATTCGATCACAGTTGCGATCAGTGTTGTGGCAGCAAAAGCTGCCATCGGAACACGGTATCTGTCATTTAAAATATCACGCGCAATGCGTTTGAGTTCTTTTGATGTGCGTTTCATTCGGTAAATAACTCCTTTTAGATCATACAGCAGCGGTTACAGCGTTGCTGCAATTAGAATAAATTATAGCATAGGTGGCGGGGGGTTGTATAGATGTGTATTTCTGATAAAATGTGGGGGAGGGTGTTGATGGCAAATGGTGTGTGTTAGTGTTTTGGTGGGCAAATTGCACAAACCAGTCTCAGCTTTGTGCGATTTGCCAGCCGCTACTTTGTGAAACATCATTTGCGTCAACACTTAAAAGATATACTTCAATGGGAAAAGAACAGGATTAAGATATCAAATGGAAAAAAGAAATAATAATGAACAGAAAAAATAGATAATGTTTTATATATACTTGGTCTGAGCGGCACAGTCATCTGCTGCGTGTATCTGCTCATTTCAAAAATAACCGGATTTCGTATCGAAAACTATCTCTACCCGTGCCTTTTCCACACCGTAACCGGATACTACTGTCCGGGCTGTGGAGGAACCAGAGCGGTATGTGCTCTCTTTCAGGGACATTTTCTGATATCCTTTTTGAAACATCCGTTTGTACCGTATGCAGCAGTACTCTGCGCGTGGTTTTTATTAAGCCAGACGATCGAACGTCTCTCACACCATAAGCTGCCGCTTGCAATGCACTATAAAGACCGTTACCTCTGGATCGGACTTGCAATCCTTATCATCAATTGTATGGTAAAAAATATCGTCCGCTTCTTCTGGGGTGTGAGCCTTTTATAATAGAAGATGCTGATAGAAAAAATAGCGGCGCAAAATCTGCCACCCACGAACCTTCAAACCACCTTTTGTCCCCTGAATCTCCCACAAAAAACTCAGTTCTGCGGAAACAGCATATTATAATCAATCCCCAGCGATGTACAACTTCCCGCATCATATTTTCAATTCCACCATAGTAAACGTTAGCGAATACCACCGAATAAATTAAGAGCAGCACAATAATGCCAAGCGCTACGCTGCTTAAAGTAAGCCCAAGCTTTGCACGCCCGGAAAATGTTGTCTCACCGCCGCGTGAGAGCAGTGCAAACACGATGCCGAGCGCACCGCAGATTAATGCCGGATAAACCAGACAGAACGTTGAAAGTGCAATGATCCCCATGATAAGGGAAAGATTTTCCATATGTTTTGAATGCCGGTCAGGCATTGGTCTGTAAACTGATGATCCATAAATAATCCTTTCTGAAAATAAATAATATGATGTGGATAGTGTATCATGCGGTGTGGAAAAAAACAATGTTACCTTGAATCACTGTGGACATTTCGTTATAATAAAGATATTGCGTCGGAGAAAACGTTAAAATCCGGTGAGAAAAAAGGAGTAACTATGGATATTATTGCAAAGATTTCCGAGGAACTCGGAATCCGTAAAAATCAGGCTGAAGCAGCCGTAAAGCTGATCGATGAAGGGAATACCATCCCGTTTATTGCCCGTTACCGCAAGGAGGCAACCGGAGCACTTAACGATGAGGTGCTTCGTAATTTATATGAGAGACTGACTTATTTAAGAAATCTCGAGGAGCGCAAGGAGACGGTTCTTGCAGGCATTGAAGAACAGGGAAAACTGACAGACGAATTAAAAGCGCAGATCATGTCTGCCGAAACAATGGTTGTGGTGGAGGATCTCTACCGGCCGTATAAACCAAAGCGCCGCACCAGGGCGACGATCGCAAAAGAAAAAGGATTAGAGCCGCTTGCCGGCATCATCACGTTACAGATGTTAAACACATCCTTAGAGGAGGAAGCAGAAAAATTTGTTGATCCGGAAAAAGAAGTGATGAGCGCAGAGGATGCGATCGCCGGGGCAAAAGATATCATCGCGGAGAGCATTTCGGATGAGGCGGATTACCGCAGCCGGATCCGTGATCTGACGGTCAAAAAAGGACGCATGATTTCTGCGGCAAAAGACCCGGAAGCAGAGTCTGTCTATGAGATGTACTATGAATTTGACGAGCCGGTGGCGAAACTTGCCGGACACCGTATTTTAGCGTTGAACCGTGGAGAAAATGAAAAATTCCTGACGGTAAAGATCGAGGCACCGGTCGAGGATATTTTGCGTTACCTTGAAAAAAAGGTGATCGTGCGCGACAACCCACAGACGACGCCGGTATTAAAAGAAGTGATAGAAGATGCCTATGACCGTCTGATCGCACCTGCCATTGAGCGTGAGATCCGCAGTGACCTGACCGAAAAAGCCGAGGATGGTGCGATAAAAGTATTCGGGAAGAACTTAGAGCAGCTTTTGATGCAGCCTCCAATTGCAGGACAGGTTGTACTTGGCTGGGACCCTGCATTCCGTACCGGCTGTAAACTTGCGTGGTGGATCCGACCGGAAAAGTGCTCGATACGACAGTCATTTACCCGACTGCACCACAGAATAAAGTGGAAGAGGCAAAAGCGGTTTTAAAGAAGCTGATCTCAAAATATCACATCACACTGATCTCACTGGGAAATGGTACAGCATCCCGCGAGTCCGAGCAGGTGATCGTAGAGTTATTAAAAGAGATCCCGGTTAAAGTACAGTATATCATTGTCAACGAGGCAGGAGCTTCCGTATATTCTGCAAGTAAACTTGCAACGGAGGAGTTTCCACAGTTTGACGTAGGACAGCGAAGCGCGGCATCCATGGCACGCCGCCTGCAGGATCCGCTTGCAGAGCTTGTAAAGATCGATCCGAAATCGATCGGTGTCGGTCAGTATCAGCACGATATGAACCAGAAAAAATTAAGCGAGGCACTCGGCGGAGTCGTGGAGGACTGTGTAAACAGAGTCGGCGTTGATTTAAATACGGCATCTGCATCCCTGCTTGAATACATTTCCGGTATCAGCAAGGCAGTTGCAAAAAATATTGTGGCATACCGTGAGGAAAATGGCCGGTTTGAGGCGAGAAACCAGCTCTTAAAAGTAGCAAAATTAGGACCGAAAGCATATGAGCAGTGTGCAGGTTTCCTGCGCATCAACGATGGTAAAAATCCGCTGGATGCGACCGGTGTACATCCGGAGAGTTATGCAGCGGCAAAGACACTGTTAGAGCGTCTCGGCTATACGACGGAGGATGTGAAAGAGCGCAGATTAGACGGCATTTCCAAAAAAATTTCCAACTATAAAAAGCTGGCAGAAGAACTTGGCGTGGGAGAGATCACACTGCAGGATATCGTAAAAGAACTTGAAAAACCGGCGCGTGATCCGAGAGAGAATATGCCAAAGCCGATTTTGCGCAGCGACGTCCTTGAAATGAAGGATTTAAAACCGGGCATGATCTTAAAGGGAACGGTCCGGAATGTGATCGACTTTGGAGCATTTGTGGATATCGGAGTCCATCAGGACGGACTGGTACACATTTCACAGATGAGTGACCGTTTTATCAAACATCCGCTGGAAGTGGTCAGTGTCGGCGATATTGTTGAGGTAAAGGTATTGGATGTTGACCTGAAAAAACAGCGCATTGCACTCACGATGAAAATTAATGGTTGACAGATCAGAAGAACATGCATACAATAGAGAGCGTAAAAATAATATTAATTCTTCGGGGCAGGGTGATGCAGTAAGATTTGCAGATTCCCGACCGACGGTGATGTAGAGTCCTGATAATGATCAGAGTCATTTACAAAGTCCGTGACCTGCTAAGGCAGCTGATCCGGTGAGATTCCGGAACCGACAGTATAGTCTGGATGAGAGAAGATAAGCATGTGAATGATAAGACGTCAGAAAAGACGTTTCTGTTACATGATAGAACCCCGGATGATGGTTACATCCGGGGTTTTGTCGTATTCAGACAGCAGAATGCTCACAAAATGTGCATTTTATTGTATGAGATATTTCGGCAGACAAAAACACGCTTACAATCCCTCGCATTTTCCGAAAAGAGAAAAGGAGACGAGTGAAATGGATGCAACAAACAAAACAGTAACCGTAAAAAGAGTCAATGTAAGATATCTGACAGTGACAGCTATGCTTTCCGCAGTGGCATATATCCTGATGTTTCTGGATTTTTCCGTGCCGTTTATGCCGTCATTTATCAAGATGGATCTCTCAGAACTTCCGGCACTGATCGGATCATTTGCCATGGGGCCGCTCTGTGGTGTGATCATCTGCCTGGTAAAAAATGTACTTCATCTGTTCATTACATCCACAGGAGGAGTTGGAGAGCTTTCGAATTTTATTCTGGGTGTGGCATTTGTACTGCCGGCAGGGCTTCTTTATAAGTACAAAAAGACAAGAACGACCGCACTGATCGGTTCCATTGCAGGAGCAGTGATCATGGGTGCTTTCAGCATTGTTTCAAACTACTTTCTGGTATATCCGGTCTATTACAATTTCATGCCACAGGAGGCAGTGCTTGGAGCATATCAGCTGATTGCTCCGTCCATGAAGAGTATTTTACAGTGTTTAATCTGCTTTAATATGCCATTTACCTTTATCAAAGGAATGTTTTCCGTAGTCATCACATTTGTGACCTACAAACACATTTCTCCGATCTTAAAGGGAAGACAGTCATAAGCAGGAGCTAACAGAGGTTTCGTTACTGTTTACAGTCAGGCATTTTCTGAACTGAAAATGCCGTATGATACAGTGGTGGTAGCAGATTTTGCCGATTTGGAATGCGAAGCATCGGCAAATCCGTTACTGGAACGAGGTACGAGTGAACAGTAACAAAGTTAAAAGCGAAATCCCTGTGTGACTGCCGGACAGGTTGCATAAAAAGATATGTTTTTGTATAATAAAAGAATGCAGGCAGGTGAATGATATTTGAGTCCGGCATGGAAATTAGTGATAAAAACATATGCCTGACAGGCAAATGGATAAAAATCATGAAAATGAGGATAAACAAGATGCATACACGACATAAAAGAGGATATAAATTTACAGATAAAAAACAGTCAAAAAGAGGAATTGCTGCATGGATACTGTCGGTTATATCATTGGGGGGGCTAATTGCAGTCATTGCCTGTTCTTTTCAGGATGGAGGAAACGGAAGCATGTATCTTGGGAGTGCGGGTGTGTCGTCCATGTTCGTTGGAGTGATCGCATTGTTCAATGCAATTGTAAGCTTAAGAGAGGAAAATTCCTATCGTTTTTTTCCTTATCTTGCGACCGTATGCTCTTTCCTTGCTGTTGGGGTATGGGCTGCACTGTATATAGTTGGATTTTTGCTGTAAATAAAGAGAAAAATTGGTGTGAAAATAAGATTTTTACACGCAGGAATGGAGAATTCATATGACAGATTTTGAAAAACAGATTTCATTTATCATGGAACTGGACAAAATAAAAAAGATTACAAGACAGACGTATTTAAGCGATGGGAGCAGAAAAGAAAATGATGCGGAACATTCCTGGCATCTGGCACTGATGGCGTTTGTGCTTGCCGATTATGCAAATGAACCGGTCGATGTTTTAAAAACAATGAAAATGGTACTGCTTCACGATGTCATAGAAATCGATGCGGGAGATACTTATGCGTACGATACGGAGGGTAATAAGACAAAGCGGGAGCGTGAATTAAAAGCGGCTGACCGTATCTTTGGTTTGCTGCCGGAGGCACAGCAGAAGGAATACCGCGGTCTGTGGGATGAGTTTGAGGCGATGGAGACACCGGAATCAAAGTTTGCGAATATGTTAGATAAGGTACAGCCGTTGTTTTTAAATGATGCATCGGGTGGTATTTCATGGGAGGAACATGGTGTGAAAAAATCTCAGGTATTAAAGAGAGACGAGAGGGTACACGAGGGCTCTGAACGGATCTGGGAGTATGCAAAATCATTGATTGAAAAAAATGCAAAATATGGAAAACTGATTGATGAGTGATAGAAATTTTTGTGGAGGTTCTGACTTAATGTTATACAAAGAATTATATAAAGAATCCAACGAGCTTGCAAAGGAGCGTTTTGTGCTGGTGCGTGAGCGGGTTGCAGAGATTGAAGAAAAGCCGGAGACAGAAGAAAAATATAAAGAATACTTCAGGCAGACGGCACAGCTGCTGCAGAAACAGGCGGCTGTCTATGATCTATGGACAGATGATGCGATTCAAAAACAGAGTTTAAAAGAAGCAGAAACATGTAATCAGGCATTATATAAAGACATTCTTGGTGAGGCATATCAGACAAGTTATGCGAATCCGGATTATGCTGTGGAACAATTGGGAGAAGAGTTCGGACAGCTTCTCTGTGCGTACCTTGCATATATCAGACGTGAGACTGGTGCGGCATTTCGTGGGGATCTGATGCAGCTTACGATCCAGATGGAACTGTTTGTCGAAATTTATAACCGTTTTGAAGCAGGGGAAGAAAAAGATGTCCCGGAGAAATCAGCGGTGCAGCAGGATCTGTACTGGTTTTTCCATGATTACAGTGAGATTTTTTATGAAAAAAGTCTTCGAAGGCTGATTGATCCGGCAGAAGATTTTGAGAATGATATTGTGATGAATGCTGATCTTAACGATCTGCGCTATCTGTACCGCTACGGTGTATATATTGGGGAAAATGAGAAAAAGATGGCAGCATTTTTAAACAGGCTGACCGATGAGGAGATCCAGGCGATGGCTGACACTTACACAGAAGGCTATCGGATCGGCTTTGAAGTGACAGGCAAAGATCTTGGCAAAAAGCAGACGGTACAGCTCCGTTATCCGATCGGTTTTGAGCGGATGGTCCGTGCGGCAGTGCGCAATTTTGAAAAAATGAATTTAAAGCCGACTATGCTTGCATCTGCAACATCACCAAACAAGCAGTTTGACTATGATCACAGTGAAGACCGTGCACTCTATCTGGATAAAGCATATGTGGAGCGCTGCTTAGAGGCAAGAAAGAATTATTTTGAGGAAGAAAAAAAATTAGCGGCCGGTCATGCAGGCCCTGCAGTGATCGAAGTGTTCGGGGAGGTACCATTTTCACCGGAAAATAAAGAGCGTGCGGTAAAATATAACGAAAAACAGCAGAAAATCTGTGTCTATGAGATGAACATGGCAGGGCAGATGATTAATGAATATATCAAAGGCGAAGAGCGCAGTTTTACAATTATCGCATATCCGATCCCGGAGATCGGTGACCGTTTTGAGGAGATTTTTGCCGAAACGGTAAAATTAAATACTTTGGATTATAAATTGTACCAGACGATACAGCAGAAGATTATTGATGTATTAGATACGGCAGATCAGGTGCATATTACGGGAAAAGGAAAAAATAAGACAGATCTGTATGTAAATATCTGGAAATTAAAAGATCCGGCAAAGGAGACTGCATTTGAGAACTGCGTGCAGATGTCAACATTCCGGTCGGAGAGGTATTTACTTCACCGGTATTAGAGAAAACCACGGGAATACTTTTCGTCGGACAGGTCTACTTAAACGGACTCAACTATGAGAATTTAGAAATCCGGTTTAAGGATGGTATGGTAGAGTCCTATACCTGCACCAATTTTAAGGATGAGGCAGAAAATAAAAAATATATCCGTGATAATGTATTAAAACATCATGACACGCTGCCGATGGGAGAGTTTGCGATCGGAACGAATACAACCGCATACCGCATGGCGAGAGATTATCAGATCGCAGATAAACTGCCGATCCTGATTGCCGAGAAGACCGGACCGCATTTTGCAGTGGGAGATACCTGTTACAGTCATGAGGAGGACAATATTTCCTACAATCCGGATGGCAAAGCGATTGTTGCAAGGGAAAACAGCATCTCTGCACAGAGAAAAGAGTCTGCAGAGAAGGCATATCTGAACTGCCATACAGATATCACGATTCCATATGACGAACTTGATAAAATCACAGTGATCCGTAAGGATGGCAGTACGGAGGATATCATTGCCGATGGAAGATTCGTTTTAGCCGGAACAGAGCAGCTGAATGAACCGCTTTTATAAAACAATATATAAGATTGATTAATAAATAAAATAATAA
>ENA-OQDE01000224-OQDE01000224.1-human-gut-metagenome-genome-assembly--contig:-NODE-224-length-36692-cov-37.002790_pt1 | contig 36692 bp, 40 predicted proteins | sample MGYA00242768_ERZ504595 | MGnify/ENA primary metagenome ERZ504595 (study PRJEB26092, sample SAMD00036307) | human gut metagenome | host: Homo sapiens | study: EMG produced TPA metagenomics assembly of... | reverse complement strand
TCGACAGGCACGCCAACCTCAAGTACAAGTTCGGCAACAGGAAGTTCTGGGCGGAGGGCTACTACGTGTCCACCGTCGGCCTGAACGAGGCGACGATCGCCAAGTACATCAGGGAGCAGGAGTCCCACGACATCGCGCTGGACAAGCTGAGCGTGAGGGAGTACGAGGACCCCTTCAAGAGGGGGTGATCCCGCCGGTTCGACCGGCGCGCCACGGGTCAAGATGCGCTAGGCCTGGACGAAGTCCGGGCCCGCGCCTTTAGACGCGAGCCCGGGGCCCGTGGGTTATACCCTAAGAGCAAACCACCCTTTTTAAGGGTGGTTCTGATTTAAGCACGGGCGATGACGAGATTTGGGCGGGCGTCGTCGACGGTCTCGGCGATTGAGGTGGCGACGGCATCGTCGGGATCACGGTCCATCACGATGGTGTTGACGTCGGCAAGCTCGGCAAAACGGTACATGCCGCGTCCGTTGACCTTGCTGGCGTCCATGAGGGCGACGCTTTGACGGGCGGCACCGACCATTGCCGCTTTGGTCTCGGCCATCTGTGGAAAGTCGGTTGTAAAGCCGCAGCCGGGAACAAAAGCGCCGGGGCACATGACGGCCAGATCGGCATGGACCATTTGGAGTGCCTGCATCGTGAGCGGTCCGTACAGATAACGATGGCCTTTGCGCAGCGCCCCGCCCAGCATGACGACATCGACCGAGGGCATGCTCTCGTCGATATAATCGGCGATGGTAATGTCGGCCGTGATAACGGTGATGCCGTCGCGCTGATCGAGGAGCCGGACGAACTCGAGCGCCGTGGTGCCCGAGTCGAGGAGCAGGGTGTCACCGCTGCCGACGAGCTCGATGGCACTTTGTGCGATGGCCTGCTTGGCGGCGACATTTACGTTGATGCGGCGATCTTGCGTGGAGACAGTGAGGCGTTTGTGGAGCGACACGGCGCCGCCATGCGTGCGACGCAGCTTGCCGGATTCGGCGAGCGCGTCCAGGTCAGCGCGGGCAGTGACGGAGGACACGCCAAAGGTTTGGGCGATTTCTGCCACTTGCACCGAGGCGTTATGTTCGAGCATCTCCATGATGGCGGCACGCCGCTCATCGGCGAAAGCTCGGGTTGTTGCATGGGCCATATCCGCTCCATCATCGTCTGAAATTTGCAGGAATTGTGTTGAGTTCATTTTCGTTCATTTTCTTATTGAGTAAGAAAACGCCTTTCGATTACTTATCTTTTCTATAAAAGAAAGATAAATCGCTTGAAAACTTCAAAGCTGGATAGAGGATTTTGGTCCGAATCCCTTCCGTTTGCTTTTCAAAAACGAGTATCTTGACCTGCGTGCCGGTGATATCTCGCACGTGCGACACGAACGCTTTTCATACAATGAGCGCAGCAAAACGCAAGGTAAAACGCCTTGTGAACAACTACGCCCGATGTCCAGATGCGGGCGAGGGAGAGGAGCAAACGCTCATGGCACTTGTTACCACCGAAAAGATGCTCAAGGACGCTCAGGCCGGCCACTACGCCGTCGGCGCGTTCAACGTCGAGAACCTCGAGTTTGTTATGGCCGTTCTGGCCGCTGCCGAGGAGACCAAGTCCCCCGTCATCATGCAGACCACCCCGGGCACCATCAAGACCGCTGGTCTGGACTACTTCTACGGCATGGTCAAGGCTGCCGCCGAGCGCGCTTCCGTGCCCGTCGCTCTGCACCTCGATCACGGCGATGGCTATGACCGCTGCATGCAGGCTTTCCGCACCGGCTACACCTCTGTCATGATTGACGGCTCGCACGAGTCCTTCGAGGACAACATTGCCCTGACCAAGTCCGTCGCCGACGCTGGCCGCGCCATGGGCGTGCCCGTCGAGGCTGAGCTCGGCAAGGTTGGCGGCAAGGAGGACGACGGTCCCGCGGTTGAGGGCGAGAGCCCCTACACCGATCCGGCCGAGGCCAAGGAGTTCGTCGAGCGCACTGGCTGCACCTCCCTCGCTATTGGCGTTGGCACCAGCCACGGCGTGTACACGAGCGACCCGCACATCGAGCAGTCCGTGGTCAAGGCCATCCGCGACGCCGTCGACGTGCCGCTGGTCCTGCACGGCACCTCCGGTGTGCCCGATGAGCAGGTTGCCGAGGCCGTGAAGAACGGCATCTGCAAGGTTAACTACGCTACCGAGCTGCGTCAGGCCTACACCAAGGGCTTCATGGCCTACATGGCCGAGAACCCCGCCTGCTTCGACCCCAAGAAGCCGGCCAAGGAGGGCATGCGTGAGATCACCGAGCTGGTTAAGATCCGCATGACCAACCTCAACTCCGTGGGCAAAGCAGAGTAACAGCAAGGGTACTCCGACTCGCTACATATCCCGGGGAGGGACGAGGGCTTAGTTCCCCAATCGTCCTCGGGCATGCAAAAAGCCTCGCTGCGCACTTCGTGCGGCGAGGCTTTTTGCCCCCTGTGGAAAGATTGGGGAACTAAGCCCTCGCCCCTCCCAGGTTGACCTACTCGAGGTCGTCGCCCTTGTGGCGTTAGGGCGGAAATGGGTGGGGCGTTAGGGCTTCTTTGCTGATGGGGGATTAGTATGCCCGGGCTTGGTTGGGGAAGGTTTTGTCTAGGGATGCTTGGAGCTTTTCGAACGATGCTCGCAAGTTGTGGCTCTGGTCGGTTGAGCGCTTGGTTTTTGTGGTGGGGGAGTCGAGGAGGCCGTTTCTCTGTGTCGGGGGGAAGGAGAAAAGGTCTGCATGTTTTAGGGATGGCTGCTGTGCTGCGTCATTGGAAGAATGCATGCTTATGCGGCCTCCTCGATGTCCACCAAAAGATAGCGCACGGGGTGTGCTGCTAGGTCCCGTGCGCTGGCAGTATTATGCCGCGGCCGTCGCAAAGAAGCGCTAAAGAAAGGCTTAATGAGGTTTGGCGTTACGATGAAACCGCAGGTCAGAGGTATCGAGTAACACTCTTGAAAGGTTGGGGGCTTAAGGGCTTTCTAAGGTTTGTGGCGCGGATGTGGCTCGCCTGTGCGGGGTTTGTGGACGGCTCGTTCCTAGCGCTGCGGCTCTGCGGCGCGCACCTGCTCAATGACCTTTTCCATGGTGACGTCAATACGGTCCTTTTTGAGCTCACATTCCCAGATGGTTATGGGCGTCCAGCCATTTGAGTGAGTGCTGCCACGGCAGCGCGGTCGCGCTCGACGTTGCGACGGAACTTTGCCTCCCAAAACTCAACGTTGCGCTTGGGCTGGCTCGGATTGCACTTGGGGCAGCGGTGCCAAAAACAACCGTTTACAAAGATGGCAATCTTGCGCCCGGGGAAGGCGATGTCGGGCTTGCCGGGTACCTTCCATTCCAGGCGATAGCCCGTGAGGCCTGCTGCCCGCAGGCGCTGACGTACAAGCAGCTCGGGCTTGGTGTTGGCGCGCTTGTTGCCCTTCATGGACTTTTTGATGGCGGCGCGACGGCGCACGAGCTCACGCTCGTCGGCGGAAAGGTCCGAGGTATCGATGCCGTCCAACAGGCCGGGCTTGGGACGCTTTTTGCTGCGGCGCTTGGCTTTGCGCTTGGGTTTGGTGGCGGGCTCGTCGGTCATGGTGGTCTCGGCGTCGTTGGCAGTGCCGTTGGCCTCAAGCCGATCTTCCTTCAACTCAATCAGAGCATCGATAAACCTTTGTCGGCGGGCATCCACTCAACGGTGGCAAGCGAGGTGCGTGGAATCCAACGGATATCGAGCTGACGGTCGTGCTTCTGGGGCTCATTTGATTCATCGGCCAGCGAGCAGTAGTAGCACTCCATGGAGAGATGAAAATCGGGGTAGTCGTACTCAACGGTGTAGAAATCGCGCAGGTTGGTGACTTTTACCTGCAGCTCTTCCATGAGCTCGCGGCGCACGGCGTCTTCGGGCGTCTCGCCGCGCAGAAGCTTGCCGCCCGGGAACTCCCAAAGTCCCTGCATGTCGCCATAGCCGCGCTGCACGGCAAGCAGCTCGTCAGATCCTTCCTTGCGAATGATCCCGGCGGCAACATGAACAGTCTTCAACAGGAGCCCTCTCTCAACATCAACACATGGCAGGCTACTCTTACCTTACACAACGGTAAGGCAAGCGTAAGACATATCGATGGTAGCCGACTCGGCTTCTTGCGACTATAGATGCCGTAGACTAATCGCAAGAAAGGACTCGGTATGCAAACCACGCACATGGCGACCCCGGTACTGGAGGTCGCGCATCTTGAAAAGGTATATGGAGCGCTGGGCAACGTGACCCGCGCGCTCAACGACGTCAGCTTTACCGTCAACCGCGGCGAATTTGTTGGCATCATGGGCGCCTCGGGCTCGGGCAAGTCGACGTTGCTCAACTGCGTCTCGACCATCGATAGCGCCACGAGCGGCACCATCCGCATCAACGGCCAGGACGTAACGCGCATGAAGCAGGCCAAGCTCTCGCAGTTCCGCCGCGAGGAGCTGGGCTTTATCTTCCAGGACTCCAACCTGCTCGATACGCTCACGGCACGCGAGAACATTGCCCTGCCGCTCACCATCGCCCGTACAAACTCGGCGGAGATCTCGACCCGCGTGCAGGATGTGGCTGCGCGCCTGTCCATTAGCCAGGTGCTCGACAAGTATCCCTACCAGATGTCCGGCGGTCAGCAGCAGCGCGTTGCCGCGGCCCGCGCGCTCGTCACCGATCCCACGATGATCATGGCCGACGAGCCCACCGGCGCCCTCGATTCCAAGAGCGCTCGCCTGCTGCTCGAGAGCCTGGAGGCCCTTAACCGCCGCCTGCGCGCCACCGTGCTCATGGTCACGCACGACAGCTTTGCCGCTAGCTACACGAGCCGTGTGCTGTTTATTCGCGACGGCAAGATCTTCACCGAGCTGCGCCGCGGCGACACCGACCGCCGCGAGTTCTTCGACCGCATTATGGAGGTCGTTGCCATGATGGGCGGTGAGGGCTCCGATGCTCTGTAAACTCGCTTGGGGCAACGTCCGCCGCGCCGGCCGCGACTACCTCGTCTACTTGCTGACGCTCACCCTGGGTGTCACGGTCTTCTATGCCTTCAATACCATCTCGATGCAGGTCGACATTCCTGGCATCAAGGAGGAGGGACTGTCCGAGCTCATGGGCAGCATGCTCGGCGACCTCACGTACTTTTTGGCCGGCGTTATGGCCTTTTTGATGGTGTATGCCAACAACTTCATCATGAAGCGCCGCAAAAAGGAGTTTGGCCTGTACCAGGTGCTCGGCATGGGCCGCGGGCGCGTCGCCACGATCATGGCGTTCGAGACCGTGATCGTTTCGGTCGGCGCCTTCGTCGCTGGCATTATGCTGGGTGTGGGGCTCTCCCAGCTCATGACATTCTTTACGGCCTCGCTCTTTAAGACGCAGATCGCCAATTTCCACTTCTTCTTCTCGGTGCATGCGTTCAACCTGACCCTTGCCTGCATGCTCGTAATGTTTGTGCTCACGCTACTGCTGAACCTTCGCGCCGTGCGTCGTACCAAACTCATCGAGCTTATGGGTGCCGAGCGCCGCAACGAGAGCATCAAGACGCGCAACCCCTGGATCGCGATTGCCATCTTTGCTGTGGGCGTGGTGCTGGTGGGCGTGGCCTATTACCGTCTGCTGCGCGATGGGTTCCCGCTAACCGCGACGGACAGCAATCTGCAAGAGGCCATGAACCAGTTTGGCATTACGACCGTTATGGTTACAGTGGGCACCTTTGCCCTGTTCTGGGGACTCTCGGGCATGCTCATCAAGCTGCTGCAGAGCCTGCGCGGCGTGTACTGGCGCGGCCTCAACATGTTTACCGTGCGCCAGCTTGCGGCCAAGGTCAACACGGTGTGCTTTTCGATGGGCGTCATCGCGATGATCCTGTTTTTGGCCATTACCTCGGTGACGTGCGGTATGTCTATTGCCAACGTGATGAACGAGAATCTGGAGCGCTATAACCCTGTTGACGTATCTCAGACGTATGTCTATTACACGCCCGATAGGCTCGACTACTACAAGGAGTATGTCAATCCGTCTGAGGCCGATCGTATGGTGCTGGCAGATGCAACGGTCGATTTGTACGCTGCATGGCATGGCGAGTGCAAGTCGGCGGACAACAACGACGAGACCGGCAAGAAGGTCAATATCGCCGATGTTGCCGGTGAGCATGTGCAGATCGATTCGTATCTGAGTTACCCGCTTGGCGGCTCGGGCCCCTCGGTGGTGGCAGGCGAGATGTGCAAGACCATGGGCGAAAAACTTCCCAAGGCGCTCGAGGGCAGCAATGCCGATGATATGGGCCTGTTTGTGACGCCGGCGAGCCAGTACAACAAACTGCGCCAGATGATGGGCGAGGATCCGGTGAGCATTGGTCGCGACCAGTACGTGCTTACGTGTGATATGGGCGGCGAGCTGGGCGACCTGTACACCAAATACATGGCTGGGGGCCATACCCTCACCTTGGGCGGGCATACGCTCAAGCCCGCAACCGATAAGTCGGACGAGGACACGGCTGCCATCGCCAACTCGGCGATGGGCAGCAATCCCGGTACCGTGGTCGTAGCCGATGAGCTGTTGTCCCAACTTAATCTGCAGCCGTATTCCAGTAATCTGCTCGTTAACTACAAACAGGGGATGGATGTGACCAAGGCAGACGAGAGCATTAAATACACCATGCTCGACAATCTGCTCGTTGACGGCAAGGAGCCGGGGTCATGGGGTGTCTTCATCACGCGTTCCGAGATGTATACGCAGGCGGCGCAGATGAACGGCATGATTAGCTATCTGCCATCTACATTGGCTTTGTACTGGTCGTTGCATGCGCGGCAATTCTGTCGATCCAGCAGCTTTCCAACGTGGCAGATGGCAGCCGCAGCTATCGCGTGCTGGCGCAGATCGGCTGTGACGACCGCCAGATCCGCCATTCGGTGATGGCGCAGCAAGCGGTGTTCTTCCTGTTCCCGCTGGCAGTGGGCCTGGTGCACTCCTTTGTGGCGCTCAAGGTGATCATCGAGCTGGTGAGCGTATTCGGCGATATGAGCATCGCCGGCACCGTGGGCCTCACCTGCGCGATTTTCCTGGCGGCCTATGGTGGCTACTTCCTGGTAACGTACCTCATGAGCGCCGGCATGGTACAAGCTGCCATCGCCACCCGCTACAGCGAGTAACAAGCGGGCAAAACCGTCGCAAAATCAGAGCGAATAACCGCCGCGAAGGGAGTTCAGCTCCCTTCGCGGCGTTTTTTGTCTGACTGATGAGTCTCAAGGCCAAGTGAGTAGACTTTTTTGGATCTGTCGAGCACATTGCGGGTAGCGCCCAACAAAACCGCAGGTCAGAACTGTGGCGCATTTGGTCGTGCTTCGCCTCCTGCAAAAAGCCTACTCACTCAGTTTTTTCTGTTAGAAGATCGCCGCGAGGGAAAGCAGCTCTCCTACGGCTGTTGACGTTTGCCCAGATAAAACCTGCCAAAATAAACCCGTCCCTTTTTGGTCGGTGTGGGTTTTTGGACGCTTGCCCGACGAGAGTGGATAATCTCCCACTTTGAGCGCGAACATGGGCCAAAAACGGGAGATTATCCACTCTCGTGGTGAGCGGGCTCTTGTGTCGATTCATTCCCTTTTTAGTAGGCTGTGCTTGCACTTTAGCGTGCGACAGCGGATAATGCCGAGCACTCGACAATACGCTTATTGCTCTTTCTATAGATTGAGGAGGCCCCTATGGCCATGGAATTCAAACGCAAGTTGCCGATCCCCATGGAGATCCGCGAGGAAATGCCGCTTCCCGCCGAGCTTACCGCCAAAAAGCAGGCATTCGACGCCGAGGTCGCCAAGGTCTTTACCGGCGAGGACGCACGCAAGGTGCTCATCATCGGCCCGTGCTCTGCCGACCGCGAGGACTCGGTGCTTGAGTACATGAACCGACTGGCCAAGGTCGCCGAAGAGGTCAAGGACAAGCTCATCATCATTCCGCGCGTCTATACCAACAAGCCGCGCACCAAGGGCACCGGCTACAAGGGTCTGCTGCACAACCCCAACCCCGAGGCTCCCGACGACCTGCTCGAGGGCGTCAAGGCCATCCGCCACATGCACCTGCGCGTCATCGAGGAGACGGGCTTCTTCACCGCTGACGAGATGCTCTACCCGTCCAACTACCAGTACCTCGTCGACTTGCTGAGCTACGTTGCCGTGGGCGCGCGCTCGGTCGAGAACCAGGAGCATCGCCTGGTGTCGAGCGGCATTTCGGTACCCGTGGGCATGAAGAACCCCACTGCCGGCTCCACCACCGTCATGCTCAACTCCATCTACGCCGCCCAGGCGCACCAGAGTTTTATCTTCCGCAACTGGGAGGTCGAGTGCGACGGCAATCCGCTCGCGCACGCCGTCATGCGCGGCTACATTGGCCTCGACGGCCGCACCTACCCTAACTACCACTACGAGCATCTGGAGCGTCTTGCCGAGCGCTACACCGAGCACGCCGGTTATGCCAACCCAGCGGCGGTCATCGACTGCAACCATGACAACTCGGGCAAGCGTCCGCTGGAGCAGTATCGCATTTGCAAGGAGGTGCTCGACAGCTGCCGCCGCAACGAAGCCATCTCCAGGCTGGTCAAGGGCTTTATGATCGAGTCCTACCTTGAGGACGGCAACCAGCCGGTCGACGGCGGCGTCTTTGGCAAGTCGATCACCGATCCGTGCCTGGGCTGGGAAAAGACCGACTACCTCATTCACGAGATCGCGGAACGTATTTAGTTACGCGGGTTTACCAACCGCGTAACGGCGCTCGCTGTCCGCCCTCTACCTGCGGCGTTGTCTTGCTCCAGGGGCACTCATTGGGGACGTACTTAAATGAGTAGTCGTTGGGGACGTTCTTGTTTGACTAGTCGTTTAAGAACGTCCCCAATGACTACCTTTCAAACCTGGCAGTTAGGGACGTTCCTTATCTGCCGGCACTTGGGGACACTCCTTGCATCGGCTGACGCGGTTTGCTCGCTGGCATTGCTAGATTTTTTGGCGTTCTCTAAGTCCTGTGGGCAAAAAATGGCAAATATGAGTACTGTTGCTAGCGTAGTATCATATCGATCTTACAAGATAATAGACACAACAGTAAATATGTTCATTAACGTTGGCACACAGAAGCATGCTGCCGGGCATTTTGATCAATTTGAAGGCATATCTAGGCCGCAATGAGGTCGTTTGGGGCAGTTTTGGCTGTTACTAAAAAGGTGACAGTACTCATATTTGCCATTTTTTGTCCACGGGGCCTTGAGGGAGGGCGTCAATCAGGTCCCAGGGGAAGCGGTTCGAGGGCCGCAGAACAAAAAACGGGGGCGCAGGCTGTCCTGCGCCCCCGTTCTCGGGCGTTATTCGTTCCCTGCGGCAGAATTTACGCCGCTTCGTCGAACTGCGAGTTGTACAGGTCGGCGTAGAAGCCGCCCTGGGCGAGCAGTTCGTCGTGTGTGCCCTTCTCGACGATGTCGCCGTCGCGGATCACCAAGATCACGTCGGCGTTACGGATCGTGGACAGGCGGTGCGCGATGACAAAGCTTGTACGGCCTTGCATCAGCGCATCCATGGCGCGCTGAATGAGCTCCTCGGTGCGGGTGTCCACGTTGGAAGTCGCCTCGTCTAGAATCAGCGCCGGGCGGTCGGCCAAAATGGCACGGGCGATGGTCACGAGCTGGCGCTGACCCTGCGACAGGTTAGTGCCCTCCTCGTTGATCATAAAGTCGTAGCCACCGGCGAGCGTATGGATAAAGTGGTCGCAGCGTGCGGCGCGTGCGGCGGCCTCGACCTCGGCGTCGGTCGCATCGGGGCGTCCGTAGCGGATGTTCTCGCGGATGGTGCCGTTAAACAGCCAGGTGTCCTGCAGCACCATGGCAAACTCGCCGCGCAGCGCCGCGCGGTCCCAGTCGCGCACGTCGACGCCTTCGACGCGCAGCGAACCGCCGTCCACGTCGTAAAAGCGCTGCAGCAGCTTAATGAGCGTGGTCTTGCCGGCGCCGGTGGGGCCGACGATGGCAATGGTTTGGCCGGGCTGCGCCTCGCAGCTAAAGTCGTGGATGATGGTCTTGTCGGGCGTGTAGCCAAACTTGACATGGTCGAACTCCACGTGGCCGGGGCGCTTTTCGGGAATCTGCGCGTCGGCCTTTTGCTCCTCCTCGGGCGCGGCCAGGAACTCAAAGACGCGCTCGGTGGCAGCGGCCATCGACTGCATCGTATTGCTCACGTTGCCCAGTTGCTGTACGGGTTGCGTAAAGTTGCGAACGTACTGGATAAAGCTCTGGATGTCGCCGGGCGTGGCATTGCCGGTCAACGCGAGCTGTGCGCCCACCACGACGACGCCCACATAGCCCATGTTGCCCACCAGGCTCATAAGCGGCATCATCAGGCCCGACAGGAACTGCGAACGCCAGCCGCTAATAAAGAGTCGGTCGTTTTGACGGTCGAACTCCTCGATCGAGCCTCGGCGCGGTCGAACACCTGAATGACGTTCTGGCCGGCAAAGTCCTCCTCGATAATGCCGTTGACGGCGCCCAGAACCTGCTGTTGCTCGCGGAAGTACGGCTGCGAGAAGTGAATCATCACGACCAGGATTATCGCGGCGGCCGGCAGCGTGAGCACGGTGACGCCGGTGAGCGGCAGGCTGATCGACAGCATCATGACGAGGACGCCGATAATCTGCGTCACCGACGTGATGAGCTGCGTCACGCTCTGGTTGAGCGACTGGCCCAGCGTATCGACGTCGTTAGTGATGCGGCTGAGCACGTCGCCCTTGCTGTGTCCGTTAAAGTAGCTCATCGGAACGACGGCGATCTTGGCGGCGATCTCCTTGCGCATGCGATAGCAGATCTTTTGCGTGACGCCGGTCATGAGCCAGCCTTGGATCAGGCTGCAAACAGAGCTCGCCAGATACAGGCAGAGCAAAAAGCCGAGCGTCTTGGCGATCCAGTCAAAGTCAACGTCGCCGGTGCCGTTGACCTTGGCAACCAGACCCTCGAATAGCTTGGTGGTGACCTGGCCGAGTACCTTGGGTCCCACGATATTAAAGACGACCGAGCACACGGCAAAGGCGACGGCGGCAAACACGGCAATCTTGTGCTGGCCGATATAGCCGAGCAGCTGCCTCATGGTGCCCTTAAAGTCCTTGGCCTTTTCGCCGCGACGCATGCCGCCCATGCGGCCCATGGGTCCACGCTGGCGGGTGGGCTTGGGAATCTGAGTCTTGGTTTCGTCTGCCATTAGCGCTCGCCTCCTTCCATAACGGCTTCAATCTCTTCTTGGGTAAGCCCCAGCTCCTCGGCGGAAAGCTGCGACTGTGCGATCTCCAGGTACGCCGGGCAGCTGTGCAGCAGCTCCTCGTGTGTGCCAGTGCCCACCACGTGGCCGTCGTCGAGCACGATAATCTGGTCGGCGTGCATGATGGTCGCGATGCGCTGGGCCACGACCACGAGTGCGGCGTCGGTAACGTTTTTGGCCAGCTCCTCGCGCAGGCGCGCGTCGGTCTTGTAGTCGAGGGCACTAAACGAGTCATCGAACACCACGACCTCGGGCTTTTTGGCCAACGCGCGGGCGATGGCCAGGCGCTGGCGCTGGCCGCCCGAGACATTGGATCCGCCCTGGCTGATGGGGGAGTCGTAGCCGCCCTCGCGCCCGGCGATAAAGTCCTCCGCCTGGGCGACGCGTGCCGCCTGGCGCATATCCTCGTCACTCACCATATCGCCGGCAAACTTGAGGTTGCTCTCGACGGTGCCCGAGAACAGGCGACCCTGCTGCGGGATATAACCAATACGGCGGCGTAGCTCGGAAAGGGTCATGTCACGCACGTCGATGCCGTCGAGCGAAATGCTGCCGCCTGTGACGTCGTACAGGCGCGGAATCAGCTGCACGAGCGTGGACTTGCCCGAGCCCGTGGAGCCAATGATGCCGAGCATCTGACCGGCATGCGTGGTGAAGTTCACGCCGCTGATGACATCGGCGCGGGCATCGGGATACTGGAAGCTCACGTCGCGGAAGGTGAGCTCACCGCGTGACGCGCTGGTCGCGGGCAGTTTGGGCGAGGAGGGGTCGTTGATGCTCGTGGGGCAGGTGATGACCTCTTCCACGCGCTCGGCTGCGACCTCGGCGCGGGGCAGGATGACCGAAACCATGGTGAGGATCATAAACGCCATGACGATCTGCATGGTGTAGGAGATAAACGCCATCATGTTGCCGACCTGCATCACGCCGTCGGACACGCCCTGCGCGCCAAACCAGACGATAAGCACGGTGATGCAATTCATGACCAGCATCATGAGCGGCATCATAAAGCTCATGGCGCGGTTGGTGTAGAGCTGCGTGGTCATCAGGTCGAGCGAAGCCTTGTCAAAACGCTCGAGCTCATGCTCCTCGCGGTTGAACGAGCGGATAGGCATAAGGCCGTCGAGCAGCTCGCGGGCGGTAAGGTTCACGCGGTCCACAAAGCTCTGCATCTTTTTGAATTTGGGCATAGTGAGGCCCATAAGCACGCCGACGACGGCCGAGACCGCGATGATGGCCACGGCGATGGTCCACTCCAGGCCGGTGTGGTTGGCCAGGACGCGCATGACGGCGACGATGCCCATGACGGGCGCCATCAGACACATGCGGATAAACAGGGTTGCGGCCATCTGAATCTGCTGAATGTCGTTGGTGCAGCGGGTGATGAGCGAGGCCTGGCTAAACTTGCCCACCTCGGCTGGCGAGAAGTGCATAACCTTGTTGAAGGTCTCGCGGCGCAGGTCGCGTGCGATGGAGCAGGCGGTGCGCGAAGCCACGGCACCGGTCAGGATGGTGGCGACCAGCGACACCAGACACAGACCAAACATCGTGGTCGCCATGCGGCCCAGGTAGGCGTTCTGCACGTCGGCGGGTCGATGCCCTGCGCCTTGTACTCGTCCTGTACATAGCTCACGGCGCGCTGGGTGACGATGGAGCCCGACATGGAGCCCATTTTGTCCGCCATTTCGTTGGCGCCCTCGACGAGCTTGCTTTGGTCTACCAGACCGCCCTCGACACCCAGGCGCAGGCTCTTCATGGTGATCTTGCCGCCGTCGGCGTCGATCTGCTTTTGCATATTCTGCGCCGCTGCGGCCTTCTGCTGCATCTCGGCGAGCTGCTCGGGCGTCATCGCTGCCATTTGCTCGGGCGTGGGCATGGTCTGAGCGGCGTCGCTGTCTTTCTCGCTGGACGTGCCGGTCATGTCTCCCATGGAGTCGGCGTCGATGCCTGGTTGAGCGAAAGGACGACGGTCTCGGGCAGGCTCATAATGTCGGTAATTTTGCCTCCATCGGCACGCTCTTCCTCGGTGCCCTTGTACGTTCGAATGCCGTTTTTGTCAGCCTTGCTAAACACGGCCTCCACAGCCTTGGCGTCCTTGGCGCTCATGAAGAGTTCGAGGTCGTCGAGCGATTCGGCGCGAATGGTGTCGGGCACGGGCGAGGCGATGCCGCCTTGCTGCACGCCCACGTCGACGATGTCGCTCATATAGGTAGGCAGCGCCAGATCGGCGTTGCAGCTGATTACGATAAGTACGATAGCTGTGAACAGTGCCAGGACGTGCTTTTTAAAGAGCTTGAGAATCCTCACTCGGCATCTCTCCTTTCTTGATTGCGGTCGATAATTTCGTTGGCACGTCTTAGAAGGCGCACCATCTCTTGGGTATCTGTTTCGCCGAGCTGCTCGAGGAAGGCCGCGGTGCGCTCCTCGAATTCCCGTCGTTTGATTTCGAGATCCTGGAATCCCTTGTCGGTCACCGTGACGTGTACGCGACGACGGTCGGTCTTTGAGTGCTCGCGCTCAATCCAACCCTTGGCCTCGAGGGCGCGCAAGATATTGGCGATGCGGGCGCTCGAGACCCAGGCACGATCAGCGAGTTCGCTCGGCGTGAGCGAACCGCCAGCGAGCATGAGGCGCGCATGACGGCCATCTCGCCGCTGAGAACTTTGTCCACAAAGCGCGAAACGCGCTGGTGAATGCCGCCAAACTCAGTAAGGAGCTGACGTCCAAGCTCATGGAAATCAGTATCTTCCACCGAAAACCCCTAACACTAGAAACTATTTTCGGTGAAAGATGATACCCTTGCACGCGCACCCTATACGGTAGATTTTGGGTCATGCCTAGAAAACAACCTTTAGGCGACCTCCGTACACCGTCGGTGTCAGCAAAGTAAGGGGTAGATCGTAAGGCATGTCCCAAAGCCTACTCAGAGGCACTTTACTCTGCTAAAGCTGGCATAACAGCTAGAGCGAACGTCGTACAAAGGCAAGGAAAAATACCAAACAAATCGGTGAACGGTAGTTGCTCGCGCTCGCATTTCCTGCGGATTTGTTAAAAACGCCCTAATGGTATAAAAAAAGAAACATATAACAGCCCTGATGAAGGGGGTGGCTATGTTATCCTTCTCAAACGGGTGAAATCTTGGGTTTTGGGTTGCAGTTCCAAGGTGGACAAACGTTTTTCCCTGTACCAACGTGTGGTGAAGAACGGAAGAAGCCGGTAGTGCAAGCCGATAATTCAAGAATTCAATAAGCAGCGGTGTGAGAGAGCGCCGCATTACACGTAACTAGGAGCGTGGTTACACAATGCAGGAGGCATGGGAAGGCTTCAAGGAAGGCATCTGGACGGGAGAAGTTGACGTCCGAGACTTCATCCAGAAGAACTACACCCCCTATGAGGGCGACGAGTCGTTCCTCGCCGGTCCGACCGAGCGTACCAAGGAGCTGTGGGGCGAGGTTCTCGACCTGCTGCTCAAGGAGCGCGAGCAGGGCGTGTCCTCGATATGGACACCAAGACTGTCACGGGTATCGTGAGCCACCCCGCTGGCTACATCGATAACGCCCACCGCGAGAAGGAGACCATCGTCGGCCTCCAGACCGACAAGCCGCTCAAGCGCGCGCTGCACGTCAACGGTGGTATCCGCATCGCTTGCCAGGCTGCCAGCCAGCACGGCTACAAGGTCGACGAGAGCGTTGTCGAGCGCTACACCTTCGAGCGCAAGACCCACAACGCTGGCGTCTTCGATGTCTACACCCCCGAAATGCGTGCTTGCCGCTCGGCTCACATCATCACCGGTCTGCCCGATGGCTATGGCCGCGGCCGCATCATCGGCGACTACCGTCGTGTTGCCCTGTACGGCGTCGACTACCTGATCAAGGACAAGGAGGCCCAGAAGGCTTCCACCCCGACGGTCATGACCGCCGACAACATCCGCGATCGTGAGGAGCTGCAGGAGCAGATTCGTGCCCTCGGCGAGCTCAAGATGATGGCCGAGACCTATGGTTTCGATATTTCCAACCCTGCTACCAACACGCAGGAGGCCATCCAGTGGATGTACTTCGCCTACCTCGCTGCCGTCAAGGAGCAGAACGGCGCCGCTATGTCCATCGGCCGTACCTCCACGTTCATCGACATCTACGCTGAGCGCGACCTTGCCAACGGTACCTTCACTGAGGAGCAGATCCAGGAGTTCGTGGATCACTTCATCATGAAGCTCCGCATGGTCAAGTTTGCCCGTACCCCCGAGTACCAGGCCCTGTTTACCGGCGATCCGCAGTGGGTCACCGAGTCCATCGGCGGCATGGGTGTTGACGGCCGTACGCTCGTTACCAAGATGAGCTACCGCTACCTGCACACGCTCGAGAACATGGGCACCAGCCCCGAGCCCAACATGACCGTTCTGTGGTCGACCCGTCTGCCCGAGAACTTCAAGAAGTTCTGCGCCAAGACTTCTGTCGCCAGCTCCTCGATCCAGTACGAGAACGACGATCTCATGCGCGTTTACCACGGCGACGACTACGGCATTGCCTGCTGCGTGTCCTCCATGCGCATTGGCAAGGAGATGCAGTTCTTCGGCGCCCGTGCCAACCTGGCCAAGTGCCTGCTGTATGCACTCAACGGCGGTGTTGACGAGGTCTCCAAGAAGCAGGTCGGCCCCAAGTATCGCGCCGTCGAGGGCGATACGCTCGATTACGACGACGTTGTGGCCAAGTACAACGACATGATGAAGTGGCTCGCTGGCGTGTACGTTAACTCGCTGAACATCATTCACTACATGCACGACAAGTATTGCTACGAGCGCATCCAGATGGCTCTGCACGACAAGCACGTGCATCGCTGGTTCGCTACGGGTATCGCTGGCCTTTCCGTCGTGGCTGACTCCCTGTCTGCCATCAAGTACGCCAAGGTCCACCCCGTCCGTGACGAGAACGGCATTATCGTCGACTTCGAGACCGAGGGCGATTTCCCCAAGTACGGTAACGACGACGACCGCGTCGACCAGATCGCTCACGACGTTGTGCACCAGTTCATGGAGTACATCCGCATGAACGACACCTACCGCAACTCCGTGCCCACGACCTCGGTTCTGACCATTACCTCCAACGTCGTGTACGGTAAGAAGACCGGCTCCACGCCCGACGGCCGCAAGGCTGGCCAGCCGTTCGCCCCGGGTGCTAACCCCATGCACAAGCGCGATAGCCACGGCGCCATCGCTTCGCTGTCTTCGGTTTCCAAGCTCCCGTTCCGCGATGCTCAGGACGGTATCTCCAACACCTTCTCCATCATCCCGAGTGCGCTCGGCAAGGAGGATCAGGTGTTCTTTGGCGATATCGACCTTGATCAGCTGGGCGAGTAACTATTGTTAGTGCTATACTAACAATAACGATTACTGATTAGTGCGCCGGTTTCGGCCGGCGCCTATTAATCGAAGGAGACACATTATGAAGGTTTCTGAAGTTTCTGAGACTCAGGCCGATAACCTGGTCCACATGCTCGACGCTTACGCCGAGAAGGGTGGCCACCACCTGAACATCAACGTCTTCAACCGTGAGACGCTGCTCGACGCTCAGGCTCACCCCGAGAAGTACCCGCAGCTGACCATCCGCGTTTCCGGCTATGCCGTGAACTTCCACACGCTCACCAAGGAGCAGCAGGACGAGGTCATTGCGCGTACCTTCCACGACAAGTTCTAAAGGGGTTTAACTCCCGCAGGATCGCCGGGCCGCTTTGGGTTACTTTCCAAAACGTCCTCGGACATGCAAAGGGCTCCGCTGCGCGCTTCGCGCGGCGGAGCCCTTTGCGCCTGCGGAAATGTTTTGGAAAGTAACCCAAAGCGGCCCGGCGGGGTTCTTCGGAGTCACCCTTTAGGCGGAACTCTCCTAATTATTTGGATGAGTCGTTTACTTACTTGTGCTGTTACCGTCTTCCCGCTGTTGTTGGGGTATGCTTTGTTCGTATGTAAACGTATGACATGTTGATGGGGGAGGGTGCTATGGCTCGCGAGAGTGCTCGTTCTAAAGATACGGCTAAGCCTGGCATCAAGGAAGTTGCAGCGGTGGCGGGGGTTTCGCCTACTACGGTATCTCGCGTGCTTAATAATCGCGGCTACATTAGCCAGGAAACCCGCGATAAAGTCCATGCGGCGATGGAGCGCATCAATTACACGCCCAACGATATCGCCCGTGCCATGCTCAACGGTCGCCTGAACCTTATCGGCATGATTGTTCCCTTTGTGAGCAGCCCGTTCCATGCTCAGGTTGTGCAGGCGGTCGAGCGCACGTTAGCGGAAAACGGTTTTAAGATGTTGCTGTGCAACAGCGCCAATCGACCCGATCTTGAGCGTTCCTATATTGACATGCTCCGCCGCAATATGGTCGACGGCGTCATCGTCAACTCCCTCAATATCGGTGCCGAGCATATGCCGAGATGGGCTTGAGCCTGGTTGGCATCGACTGCGATCTTGGCGAGGGCTCTGTCCAGATTGCAAGTGACAGCTATGGCATCGGCGAGCTCGCCACGCGCGTCTGATTGATGACGGCTGCAGGCGTATCCTGTGCCTGCGCAGCAATAGCCGCATGCGCATGCCTGCCAATAAGCGTACCGATGCCTACCTCGATGTTGTTGAGCAGGCCGGTTTGCCCGCGCTTGTCCGTGAGGTCGAGTTCGTTAAGCCCGATGACGAAAAGAGCGCGGTCGTTGCGAAGATCCTCGATGAGAACCCCGATATTGACGGCATCTTTGCGGGAGACGACACGATGGCGGCCATCAGTCTCAACATTATGAAGCAGCGCGGCTTGAGCGCTCCGGACGATATTAAGGTCGTGGGCGCGGATGGTGCCCGCCGCACTATGACGTTTATGCCTGACTTAACAACCGTACGCCAAGATATCGATCGCATCGGAGAGCTCGCGGCGCAATCCATCATCGCTCTTGTTAACGGCGATAATCCTGAATCGAATATCAAGCTCCCCGTTGAACTCATTGAGGCAAAACCGCGTAGTTCATCCCGTGCCAAAAGAATTCCTCAAACGCCTCTGATGACCGTTCGCCGGCATATGTCAACCGTTTGCCGACGACTGGAACTGCGAAAAGACGTATTGATGTGAAAACGTTTGACATATGAAAACGATTGACATATCTTGCAGTTGTACCGAGTTAGTATCTTGTGGGAAAGGAAGTCTCGGATGCACAAGGTGTATTACCAGCCTGAGGGAATTTGGGTAGGCGACATCATGCCGTACGGCGAGGACGGCACGTTCTATCTCTATCATCAGCGTGACACGCGTAACCCCGGACCTTTCGGAGAGCCGTTTGGCTGGGCACTCGCGACGACCAAGGATTTCGTCAACTACAAGGACTTTGGCGAGAGCCTTGAGCGTGGCGGCGACGAGGAAGTCGACCAGTATGTTTATGCCGGCACAGTGTTTAAGGTGGGCGACAAGTACCATGCGCTCTACACTGGTTGCAATCGCGATAAGGTCCGCGCGCGCTTGATGAAGCAGGTTCTTCTTCACGCAACGAGTGACGACGCCGTCAAGTGGGAGAAGAACATCGCCGAGACGCTGCTTCCGCCCCAGGAGGGTTACGATGACCGCAACTGGCGCGATCCCTTTGTTCTTTGGGATGAGGAGAACGAAGAGTACATGCTCATCCTCGGCACGCGTGTGGGCGAGGACAAGCGTCTGATGACCGGTCGTCTGGTCAAGTTCACCTCCAAGGACCTGGATACCTGGGAGTTCCAGGGCGACTGGTGGAATCCGGGCCTGTACACCATGTTCGAGATGCCTGATCTCTTTAAGATGGGCGACTGGTGGTATCTGGTGTTCTCTGAGTACAGTGATGGCAACAAGACCCGTTACCGCATGTCTCGCTCTATCAACGGTCCTTGGATCACTCCTGCGGACGATTCCTTCGATGGCCGCGCGTACTATGCTGCACGTACCGCATTTGACGGCGAGCGCCGCGTTCTCTTTGGTTGGGTTCCTACGCGCGACGAGGGCGGCGACCCCAGCTCTTACCTGTGGGGTGGCACTTTTATGCCTCTCGAGATCGTTCAGCGTGCCGACGGAACGCTCGGCACCAAGCTTCCCGACAGCATGCTTGGCGCCTTTGGCGAGGCTAAGGCAGTCGAGGCCTTTGAGCTTTCGTGCGAGTCGGGCAAGGTCGAGCAGGTGCTCGCCGCGGATGCCGGTTCTACCTATATGCTCGACGCCGACATCGAGCTCGCCGGTGACGCTGCCGGCTTCTCGGTGAAGCTTGCCGAGGACGCCGAGTCCGGTCTTGCCTATGAGTTCCGCGCCAACCTGCGTGAGGGCAAACTCGAGTTTACGGCGGCCCCCCAGTATCCGTGGTTCCAGGTCAACAACATGGGCCTCGAGCGTCCGTTGTTCTTTAAGGGCGAGGGCACTCACCATGTGCGTCTGGTCGTCGACGACGACATCGCGACCATCTTTGTCGATGATGTTGCGCTCAACGCTCGCTTCTGCAACAAGCAGGGCCAGGGTGTGGCGCTTACCGTCACCGACGGTGCGCTCAAGTGCGCAAACGCAACGATCGCGTCTCTGTAGCGGCAACGAACCGTTTTATGATTTAGAAAAGGAATGGAGAGGAACATGGACTACAAGGCAGTGTCCCAGCAAGTCGTCGACAACGTCGGCGGACTGGAGAACATCGAGGGCGCCACGCATTGCGTGACCCGTCTGCGTCTGGTGCTCAAGGATACGAGCAAATACAACAAGGCCGAGCTCGAGAACATCGATGGCGTCAAGGGCGTGCTGTACAACAGCGGCCAGCTCATGATCATCTTCGGTACCGGTACGTCAACAAGGTTTACGATGAGTTTATGGCTCTGACGGGCGTTAAGGAGATCAGTGCTTCCGAGGTCAAGGCGCCGAGGCGGACAAGAAGGGCAAGTTCTTCTCGGTCCTCAAGGTATTCTCGGATATCTTTATCCCCATCATTCCTGCCTTCGTCGGCGCTGCAATCATCATCGGCCTTAAGTCGCTGATCGTTGCCAACGGCCTCTTTGGCATGGAAGGCAGCCTCGCCGATCACAGCGAGTTCCTCAAGAACCTCGCAAGCTTCTTTGCCATTATCGCCACCACGTTCGACTACCTGCCTGTCCTGGTTATGTACAGCGCGGTCAAGCGTTTTGGCGGTAACCCGATCCTGGGCATCCTCGTCGGTATCGTCATGGTTCACCCGAGCCTTATGAACCGCAACACGTTCGTTATGGACCCGACGGGTGCTGAGTACTGGAACTTTGGTCCGCTATCCATTCCCATGGTTGCTTTCCAGGGCGGCGTGTTCCCTGCAATCCTGACTGCCTGGTTTATGGCCAAGGTCGAAAAGATTGCCCAGAAGTACATCCCCGAGGTCGTTTCGTTCGTCTTTGTCCCGACCGTTACCCTGATTCTTGCTAACGTCGCCCTGTTCACCGTGTTCGGCCCGCTCGGCAACCTGATCGGCGACGTCCTCGGCGGCGTAATCGATATCCTGTACAACAGGATGGGCGTCTTTGGTGCCTTTGTCTTCGCCGCGTTCCTGCAGCCGCTTGTCGTTACCGGTACGCATCAGTTCATCCAGGGTATCGAGGCAAACCTCGTCGCCACGACTGGCTTCAACTACATCCAGGCCATCTGGTCGGTTTCCATTATCGCCCAGGGCGGCGGCGCCATCGGCATGTACCTCATTCATAAGAAGCATTCCAAAGAGCGCAACATCTGCATGTCGTCCTTTATCCCGACGCTGGTCGGAATCTCCGAGCCCGCTATCTTCGCTGCAAACATGCGCTACTCGATCATCCCGTTCATCTGCGCTTGCATCGGTGCAGGCTGCGGCGGTGCCTTCGTGAAGCTCTTTGAGGTGCGCGCCATCGGTCAGGGTCTGACCGGCGTGCTTGGCCTGCTCATCGTCACGCCCGAGACGCTCATGTGGTATGTGGCTGGCAATCTCATCGCCTTTATCGTGCCGATCGTCTTGATCTTTGCCTACAACAAGGCAAAGGGCGTGCCGACCACTGATGAAGAGGGCGCTGGCGCTGGCTTCGATGTCAGCTTCTAGTTGAGCCGTTCAGCGTAATCTGAGGATAAGTCCATTTGAGGAAGGGCGTTCGGCTCGTGTGAGTCGAGCGTCCTTTCCCATAGACGAGAAGGTCAATGGCGATGTTTAATCAAAAAAACAAGGTGATGCGTGCGGACTATGAGCAGTGGCGAGCTGGACAGGATGAGACGGCGGCTCGCATCGCGTCCGACCCCGATAGGCTTTTGTTCCATGTGGAGCCTGAGCTTGGCTGGCTCAACGACCCCAACGGTTTGGTTCAGATTGGTGATACGTATCACATCTATCATCAATACGATCCGTTCGATGCTGCGCATGGCGGTCCAGTGCTTTGGAACCATCTGACGACAAAGGATTTTGTGACGTACGAGAATCGCGGCCCCGTGTTGTTCCCCGATTCCGATTTGGATTCGAGTGGAGCGTATTCTGGTTCTGCCTTTGTACGTGATGGCAAGATTCACTACTTCTATACCGGCAACGTTAAGCATTTTGACCGCGATGATTACGACTACGTGTTGACGGGCCGTGAGCAAAACCAGATTCATATGGTTGCCGAGAATCCCGACGAATTGGTCGAGAAGCGCATAGCTGTTGGGCCGGTCGATTACCCCGACGATATCGGTACGCACGTGCGCGACCCCAAGATCCTTGAACACGACGGTATCTACTACATGGTTCTCGGCGCTCGTACGAAAGACGATCGCGGGTGCGTGCTTGTCTATACCTCGCGCAATCTTGAGGACTGGAGCTATGCGACGCGCATTGAGTTGGACGAGAAGTTTGGCTTTATGTGGGAGTGCCCCGATCTGTTTGAGCTCGATGGCGAGCTTATTCTCGTTTGCTGTCCGCAGGGTGTGCCTGCCGATGGTTGGCATTACCGCAATCCGCATCAGTGCGTGTGGTTCTCCATCGAGGCCGATTGGGAGGCGCCGAGCTTTAAAATCGTCGGGCAGGGCATGCCCCCGATGGTCGATGCCGGTTTTGATTTCTATGCTCCGCAGTCCTTTGAGGATACTGCAGGCCGGCGTTTGATGATCGGATGGTCGGGTTGCCCCGACGCGACGGCAGAAAACCCGACGGTGGCGCGCGGGTGGCAGTGCGCGTTGACGGTGCCGCGAGAGCTGAGCATACGCGATGGTAAGCTCTGCCAGCGGCCGGCGCACGAGATTGAGAGGATGCGCGGTGACTGCGTTCGCGCGATAGGCGGTGAAACCGTTGAGGAGCCGGGCCGCCTGTTTGATCTTGTGGTTTCCTGCGAGGGCGCCAAGATGGTCGAGCTCGAAATCCGCAAGGGTGTCTTTGTGCGCTATGCAGACGGGATGCTTACCCTCGACATGGGTGACGAAGGCTATGGGCGCGACCAGAGGTCGATTGAGCTCAGCGAGCTTCGCGACCTGCGCGTGCTTTCGGACACTACGATGGTCGAGATTTTTGCAAATGGCGGCGAGGCGGCACTTACGAGCCGTACCTATTCGCCGGCGGTTCCGGCGATGGAGCTGCACGCCGAGGGCGCGGCATCGATGAATTTCTACCGCCTCGCGCATTAACCGTGTGTGGAGCACGATTGGACTTGCTGGGCGGAATGTGTCGCAGTTGCCGCAGCGAACTACCGTTTATCGCGTATAGCGACCGTTTGCGGAGTAAGTAACACTTAGTAATAAACCGTGTAGAATCTCAGATTAGCACGGAGTTTTTCCAGGGAGACGCTGTCCTTTGTTGTGTGCAAGGGGCGGCGTCTCTTTGGCGCTCTGCCGCCGTTGTGCAACAGTGCGGCGGCGCGTGCCATGTGTTGAAAAGCCAATGTTGAGATGGGTCGTGATGATAATGGGCAAGTACGTAATCGTGGTTGAGTCTGGTTCGGATGTGACGCCGGAGCTCTGCGAACGCTACGGTATCGTGCGCGTACCTATGCATGTCACGATTGGTGACGAGACCGTCGAGGACGGCTCGATCGATCCGCTCGAGATTTATTCGCGCTGCAACGAGTTTGGCGTGATGCCCAAGACCAGCGGCTGCGCGCCGGCAGATTTTGCGCACGTGTACGATCGCATCCATGCCGAGCAGCCCGATGCGACTATTCTGCACCTTGCGTATTCCGAGGCCACGACCTGCTCACACCAGTCTTCTAAGATTGCCGCCAAGGGTCGCGACTACGTCTACTCCATGGACACGCGTTTTGTCTCGGTGGGCCAGTCGCTTGTTGCCGTCGAGACCGCCAAATACATCGAGGCTCACCCCGATGCCACCGTCGACGAAATCTTTGCATTTACGAATTCCGTCATGGACCGTGTGCTGCTGGGCTTTGTTCCTACCGACCTAGCCTTCCTTAAGGCGGGCGGTCGTCTATCCAACGTGGCATTCCTCGGTGCCCATCTGCTCAAGATTAAGCCCTGCATTGAGGTAACGGGCGGCAAGTTCGTGGCAACCAAGAAGTTCCGCGGCTCTATGCTCAAGTGCGCCCGCGCCTTTATTGACCACATGGTTGCGAAGGGCGAGATTGACTACTCGCATATTGGCCTGGCGTATTCGGTAGGCCTTTCCCAGGAGCTGCGCGACGACATGGAAGTCTATGCGCACGACCTGGGCTTTAAGGACGTTACCTGGACTCAGGTCGGCGGTGTCATCTCGAGCCATTGCGGCCCGACCGCCTTCGGTGCGGTGCTCACGCTTAAGGCGTAAGGTCTGGCGTCTATCGATTTCTATTGCCTCAGCGGCGGGCGGGTTGCGATAACCTTCCCGCCGCTCTTGCGTAGGGCCAAATAGGACAACCCAATTGACCGCTAAACCGTTTCGCCATCATGCGTATGGGCTAGAATGATTCTGGCATTTATGTAGCTAAAACCAATGAGAGGCAAGGTAGCGGGAATGGCTGAGATGACGCTCGAGGGTGTGGACGCTCGTCCCGAGGACTCTGCGTTTGCCCTGGGCCGCGTACATTCGATTGAGACGATGGGAACGGTCGATGGACCCGGCATCCGCTTTGTGGTGTTTGTTCAGGGCTGCCCCATGCGCTGTGCGTATTGCCACAACCCCGATACCTGGTCGGTTAGCGGCGGCACCATGGTGACCGTCGAGCACCTGATGGACGAGTTCCAGAGCAACCATGAGTTTTACCGCAGCGGCGGTATTACGGTGTCCGGCGGCGAGCCGCTCTTGCAGCCCGCGTTTTTAGCCGACCTGTTCCGTGCAATGCACAACAACCCCGATGGCCGCGTGCATACCTGCCTCGACAGCTGCGGCTATGCGTTTGACCCCAACCATCCCGAGAAGTTCGATACTGTTCTCAACGAGACCGACATGGTGCTGCTCGACATCAAGCATGCCGATCCCGTCGAGCATAAAAAGCTGACCGGTTGCGATCCCGCACGCATTCTGGCGTTTGGTGATGAGCTTGCCCGTCGCAAGATTAAGGTCGTTATCCGCCACGTGGTGGTGCCCGGCATTACCGATACGGTTGAGGAGTGCGAGGCGCTCGGCCGCCTCATCGCTCCATGGCACAACGTGGTGGGCCTGGAAATGCTGCCGTATCACACGATGGGTGTCGTCAAGTACGAGCAATTGGGCATTCCCTATAAGCTCGAGGGCGTTCCACAGATGGATACCGCGCGCATGCCCGAGCTGCGCAACGCCGTCATGACGGGCATGAAAAAGCGTCGCGCGGAACTCAAAAACGCTATCGGCTAGCGAGCCATTTTCGCTCCCCAAAGGCACTCATTGGGACAGACTTAAATGAGTGCCCCTGGCACCAAGTTGATTGCCAAAGAGCTCCGTCAAGTTGCGGTGGAATAGTTCTTGTTTTTCGGCTTATGCCGCCCAAATAGGAACTATTCACCGCAACTGCGTTTTGGGCGGAGATGCGCAACAGAATCGCGCCATTTGGATAAATACGCTTGTGGTTTCTTTAAAGACGCCTTAAACGCCGCTGAATATCTTTGGAAAGAAATGCCTGCTCGGTATTATGCTGCTCGTATATGAACGGTAGCAGTCAGGAGACCACGTGCGAAATAACGCATCGCGGGACGAGTATATGCCGCAGCATAGCAGCAGATATGAGACGAAGGGCACATCTTCGCGTGGCCTTGCCGACGCTCGCGTCCGCGTGACGAAGATTGCCGCCATTGGGATGCTAACGTTGGCGATTATTATCCTCGGAATTACCGCCAAAACCTACGCGTCGGAGCGAATGGCACACTCAGATGCGTCAACGGTACAGACGCAAAACGAGAAGGTTTCAAAGTCCAAAGCGTCGGCAGATCTCAAGACGAGACTTTCGAAGGCGGACTTCAACGATATCCCTTCGGGTGATACCGTTCAGGCCTTCTCGTTGGTGGATAACAAGACTCCTACCTTGGAGGATGAGAGCCTTGCCTTGCTCCAGGATGCCCTGAGTCGGGCGCAGGAGCTAGGCGATGTGGGCGTGGTGTTCTACGACCTGTCAAGCGGCAAGGGCGTGACGTATAACCCCGATGTCGAGGTTTACGGCGCGAGTAGCTACAAGGCGCTCTATGCGTTGTACATCTGCGAATCTCTGGTCGAGACGGGTCAGGTTTCACTCGATGATTCCCTTGGCACCTATGGTGGCTACAACATGGGTTGCAGACGGTGCGCGACCTGATCGATGCCGCGGTCGTTAATTCGGACAACGATTCGTTTATTGCGTTACGCGCGGCGTTTGACAGTGTCGGTTACGAGGATTGGATTGCCAGTCTTGGCATCGATTACGATACCGCACTCGATCCGATGAGTGATTTTCCCACCTATTGCCCGCGCACCTCGACCAAATTGTGGCGCGAGATGAGCGAGTATTTGAGCCGTGATACCGAGACGTCGCAATGGCTATCGGATCTTCTGGCCTCTACGACTCGATCGTTTATTCGTAATGGCATTGCGGACGACCAAGCTTGGTACGCAACAAGGCAGGCTGGATTAGCGAGGATGGTTGCTATTCGACATGCGATGCGTGCCTCATCGATGTCGATGGCGACACCTACATTATGAGTATCATGACATCGATGCCATGGAGCGATCGCTCGAGCGAGCTGGTGGCTGCGATTGCTAAGACATTCTTTGATACCCGAGCTGCGCTGGCCTAACGTGTTCGTTTGACGAGGTCAAACAAAATGCTGGTACCATACCGTGGTTGAGAATTTCGTATAGGTTTGGGGAATGGCATGGCTACCATCGCGATTATCGGTGCGCTCGAAAAAGAGATCATGCAGATTAAGGAAGAGTTGAGCAACGTTTGCATGGTACAGGAGGCGGGCTTGAACGTTGTGACCGGCGGGCTCGACGGCCTGTCGATTGTCGCCACGACGGCGGGTATGGGCACGGTAAACGCTGCCGCCGCAACACAGCACCTCATTAGCAAGTATGCTCCACAGGCAGTTGTGTTTTCTGGTATCGCAGGTGGCCTGAATCCCAAGCTCCATATCGACGATGTCGTCATTGGCAAATGCCTGCGCTATCTAGATACCGATACCGCGCTTATCGCCGAGTCTGCACCGGGGCTCGAGGAGTTTGGCTCGACGCCTGCGCTGGTCGATATTGCTGCCGATGTGCTTGCTGAGCGTGGCTTTGTCAATGCTTCGACAAATGCAGCCGCTTCGAACGAGGGCACCAAGCAGTTCCTGGTCGGCACGATTGCCACGGGTAACCGCTTTGTGACGGGCGCCGCTATGCGCAATGATGCCATCGAGGCGACGCATGCCGATTGTGTCGGCATGGAGGGCGCGGCAATTGCCCATGTCGCAACCAAAAATGGTGTCGATTGCCTGGTGCTGCGTGCTATCAGCGATAATTGTGACGAGGCGTATGATGCGATTTGCGACCGCGAGTTCGATTTGTTCGAGTATGCGCGTGCCGCAAGCGATATCACGCTCGATATCGTTCGACGCATTGCCGCTGCGCAATAGCGCGTTTTTTGCAAGATCCTACGACCAAGGAGTGTCCATGGCCGATTCCATTAACTACCAGCTTGCCAAGTTCGTCGCCAGCTACGGCAAGGTTTCGCAGATCCCCGAGTCCACCTGTCCCGAGGTGAGCTTCGTTGGCCGCTCAAATGTGGGCAAGTCGTCCATCATGAACAAGCTCTTTGGCCGCAAGAACCTGGTGAAGGTTTCGAGCACGCCGGGCAAGACGAGCAACATCAATTTCTTCGAGGCCGACGACGTGCACTTTGTGGACCTGCCGGGCTATGGTTTCGCCCGTCGTTCCAAGGCCGAGCGTGACCGCTGGGCCGAGCTCATCGGCGACTTCTTCGACTCCGAGCGCAGCTTTAACTTGGTTGTGTCGCTAGTGGACATTCGTCACGACCCCAGCAAGCTCGACCACGACATGATTGACTACCTACAGGGCAACGAGTTCAACTTTATCGTCTGCCTCACCAAAGCCGACAAGCTCAGCCGCACCCAGCAGGCCCGCCAGGCAGCAGCCATCAAAAAGCAGCTCAACGTCCCGGCCGAGAATGTAATCATCACGAGCTCCCAGACCGGCACCGGCATCGACGAACTCAAAAAGCGCATCGCCGAGGCCTGCCTCTAATCGGGCAGCATCCCCTCAAAAGCTCTCATCTATATCACCAGTGATAGTTATTGGTAAACTATCACTGGGGTGATATTTTTTAGGAGGTCGATATGGAGCTTTGGCACGGGTCGGAGGTTGTTGTCGAGCATCCGTCGCTGGATAGATGTAAGCAGTTCAACGACTATGGACGTGGGTTTTATTGCACGCCACATGAGGAAATGGCGATGGAATGGGCATGCCGGACCGAGTCCGATGGTATCGCGAATCGATATGAGCTCGATATGGATGGTCTCGCGGTCTTGGATTTGGAGTCCGGGGAGTTTTCAATTCTTAATTGGCTTGCGATTTTGGCCGACAACCGGGAGTTTAATGTCTCGACGCCAGTAGCACGCGAGGGGCTTCGTTATCTGCTGGATAACTGCCTGATTGATATTTCTCCCTATGACGTTATTCGAGCTATCGCGCCGACGATTCCTACTTTTCGTTTGCAAGACAGTTCGTTAACGGCATGATCTCGCTCAGGCAACTGCAACTCATTATGCGTTTGGGCGATTTGGGCATCCAATACGCTCTTATGAGTGAGCGCGCGTTCTCGGCGATCAGGTTCCGCGATTGGAAGCAGGCCTCGGGAGCTGAGTTTTATCCCAAACGATTTGAGCGAGAACAGAATGCTCGACGTAAGTATCTGGATACGATAAACGGATTTGACACCGAGGGTGTCGACATTAGGGATTTGATGGCAGGGAGGGTCGATTTAAATGATCCAAGAGTTAACGGATTGTGGGCCGAGTAGGACATATCCCGTCTATTACCTCGAGGACGCAATGAACAACCTAGGCGACTGCTTTGACTATGCCGTTAATGATTATGGAGCAGAGGGATCGGAAGTTGCTGAACTCTTTTGCCTCAGCGGCGTAGCTCGCGAGTTCGAACGCGGCAACGCATGGGTCGTATCGGGAAAATCGGGCGTTGAGCTGTTCGCGCTTATCGCTGAAAGATCGGGCTATCAAAACAGGCCTATACCGGACTGCACCTATCGATTTGAGAAGACGCCGGAATATTGGGCGGGCTGGATGCTGGCATACCTGCAGTGGCGTTTAGGGGAGTCTTTCGAAGATCTGCTGCATGTCGTTCCATTTGATGCGCTGCGCGGTCTGTACTATCCCTGGCATGAAGCCTCAGAGGAACGTGTGGCGCGTCTTATTTGCGATATGGCGAAGAAAACACCTCGTCAAACTAAACTGGCGCAAGCAAGAAAGAGGCTCAAGAAAACCCAACAAGACCTGGCATACGAATCGGGCGTATCACTCCGCTCAATCCAAATGTACGAACAGCGCCAGAGAAACATCAACGAAGCATCGGTAACAACCGTAAGGGATATGGCGAAAGTCCTGCACTGCAGCATCGAAGACATCTTAGAGCCAGTCTTTGAATACAAAGAAACTAGCGCAGCCTAAAAGAGATGCTGGCCGCTGATTGCTCAAGTTGCAGTTCGAGCAATTTGAGCAGCGAAGCCGGCTGCCTAGTGGGGGCATGTGGGCCTTCTAGGTATCAAAATCCGCCTACGTATCGAAATGCCCCGCCAAGCTAAAGTGCTCGGCGGGGCATATTTCGATTGACGATGCTAACAGGGGTTGAACTTTAATATGCCGCGAGTAAGAGGCGTCTGCATTTAGCAATTAAAGTAAATTATTCAATTCGGGTGCTCAGCCAGTATTCTCCATTTGAAGCTAAGATTGCGTACGTAATTCCATTTTTGACAGTTGGCGTACCTACGCAGGCAGCGCCAATCTCCTTAGCGTCGGAAAATGAGAGTGTTGGATCAATTGCTTGTATGGTTGCTAATGCTGTCGCCGCGGCATAATCTGAATTTTCGAAGTACATGACTATGTTTTTGAAGCAGTTTTCTGATCCAAGATAGCTGAATAGTAGTTGACTGCTCGAGTCCGAGAAAAAACCTCCAATACCGGCAAGCGTAGAGCCATTTTTTATCTGAAGCTCGAGTCCCGTGCCGCTATCGTCTAACTCGTAACTCGCCTTCATACTGCTGCAATTGGGAATATCGGAGAATTCCTCGTTAAGTCGTTCAATAAAGCCTTCAGGTGAAATTGAAAACGATCCGTCGCCAAGAAAGGAAGTAATTTCCTTTTCGTTGCGGGTGTCAACGACCTCTCCGCATCTCCCGCATTCTCGAATTTCCTTCGAGGTGGCGTCAACGTAATCGACTTCGGTAGTCCAAGAACCTGGTTGATGCCCAAGGGGTTTCCCTTCGGTTTTGCCGCAGCGTTGACAGGTCTTCGGAACCGTGCATGTTGCTTCTTCCCATTCATGTCCGAGCGGTTTCCCCTCGGTTTTGCCGCAACTTTTACAGGTGCGAGGGCTTGTACAGTTTGCATTGGTCCAAAGTTTGTGGGTGCAAAACATTTGAGGAAACAGCATGGGTAAGCAGAAGATGACGGCAACTATCGCAGCAGTTGCGATAGCCGCTCGTTTATTACCACCAAGTTTGTTAATGGCACTCGTTAGAAGTAAATCGTCCTCTTCCTTATTGCATGTGGCACCGTCTTCATTTGATGATCGATCGTCAGGGGAGGTGGTGTCGTCAGCACCATCAGAAACCTGCTTCCCTTCGATATTCGGCTTCTGTTCATCAGATGCACTGGGCGTTTGCTCACTATTGGGCTCTTTCATCTCGTCATCCATGCTTATCGAGTCCCCTCTCTCGTTTCAAATGTGCGATGCGAACAATTGCGATAAGTGAAACAGATACTCACATGAATATATCCTAGTTTGGGATATATCAAAATGGAATATAGCGTAAACGGTATGAACGTTGATGCTAATAGGACATGCGGAAAGTGCCTCTCCCAGATTCGTCGGGAACAAGGTATCACTCAGGTTGAACTCGCAAAGAAACTGAGGGTACCTCAGTCGTTCATCTCGAAAGTCGAAACCGGGGAACGCAGTCTTAGGGTTTATGAGCAGTTCGCCTATGCAGAGGCACTTGGAATTACCGTCGGAGTTCTCGTGCAAAGACTTGAGGCGGTTCTGAGCAGCGGAGATAAATAGATTGCGCCGCGAATCGGGCGATAATTAAATCAGCGAATGCGATTATCCTGTCGAGGCTGCGAAGGTCCCCTTGGGGCTTCCCCTGAAAACAATCCGCAGATCGAATTGCCCCGTCGCGCGAAGCGCACGACGGGGCAATTATGATCGAGGACGTTTCAGGGAGCCCAAGGGACCGGTGAGAGCAATGAGGCAGGGCGCTACAGGTACTCGATTTGAGCGCCCTCGGTGTCGCACGTCAGAATGTGCGTGTCACACTTGGGGAACTGTTCACGCAGTTTGACCTGTAGGAACTTTGCCACGATGGTGTCGTCAGTCACGGCCATGAGGGTCGAGCCCGAACCACTGATCCAGATGGTCTTAGCGCCGCCGTTAAGGCAGGTGTCGCGCACGGCGTTGTAGTCGGGGATGAGGCGACGGCGATACGGCTCTTGGATGCGGTCGTCGTTGGCGGCGGCAATCAGATCCAGGTCGCCGGTCTCCAGGCCGCGCGTCATGCCGGCGATGCGGCCCATTTGCCATACGGCGGTGGAGAGTGGAATCTCCTGCGGCACAACCTTGCGCGCCTCGCTCGTATGTACCTCGTAGGGCGGAATCACGGTAATAAAACGCAAGCGATCGCTCACCTCGTAGCGCAGGCACTGGGGGAGCGAATCGGTCGGCGTAAAGGAGCAGACGGCGCCGCCCAGGATGGCGGGGGCGACGTTATCGGGATGGCCCTCGACCTCGGTGGCAATGCGGACGAGCTCGGCGCGGTCGACGGTGTGGCCTGTCAGCGCGGCGGCGGCCATAATGCCGGCGACGACGCAGGTTGAGCTGGAGCCCAGGCCGCGGGCGACGGGAACGTCAGTCTGAATGTCGATGGCGACGGGGAAGGCCGGCTCGCCCCATGCGGCCAGTGCGTCGACAAAGCTCACGTAGACTAGGTTGTTCTCGTTTTGAAACTCCTCGGGGCAGCCCGAGATGGTGAGCTTGTCGGCGCGCTCGAAGGTGAAGTGCGAGTAGAGGCTGACGGCCATGCCGAGGGTGTCGTAGCCGATGCCTAGGTTGGCGCTCGTTGCTGGGACGGTGATTTTGATCATGTGAGTCCTCCTGGCGTGCCTGGCTGTTTAGTTCGCTGCTCGGGCAGTCCTGCGCAAGACGAAAGCACATTAAGTGCTTTCCTTTGCGTGCGGAACTCGCGACGAACTAAACAGCCAGGCACGCTGTGCGCGTTCGTCATCATCCCGGGGATTATCTGATAAAAGAAGGTGCGCCGGCTTTCGCCGCGCTTAATAAGGAATCTAGTTGGTGCTCATTCGTTTTGCTGCAGACTCGACGTAGCTTGCCATCTCATCGACGTCGCAGACGTCTTCGAAACGGACGGGTTTGGATTCGAGTTCGGCGAGCTGGGTCGGGGCGACCGTGTTGGTGGCCTGCTCGAGCACACGCATAGCCTCAAAATCATCCTCGGGAACGTCGAGCCCCAGGGCGTCGCAGCAGGCGCGTGGGAACTTGTAGGGGCTGGCGGTCGAAAGCAGCACGCGGGCCTTGGCGCCCTCGGCGGAAGCGACCTGCTCAAAGACGTGGTAGCCGCAAGCGGTGTGCGGGTCGATCACGTAGCCGTTCGCGTCCCAGCAGCTCTTGATGGCAGCGCGGACCTCGTCCTCGCTGGCCCAACCGCAGCCAAAGACGCTCTGAATCTTTGCCAGCAGTTCGGCGGGTACCTCGTAGCGGCCGGTCTGGGCAAGCTGATCCATAAGGCCGGCAACGAGCTCACAGTCGCCGTCGGACAGGAAGTAGAGCATGCGCTCCAGGTTGGAGCTAATAAGGATGTCCATCGACGGCGAGATGGTCGTGAAGAACGGACGGTTGCGGTCGTAGACGCCGGTGGTCAGGAAGTCGGCGAGCACGTTGTTCTTGTCGCTGGCCACGACGAGTTTGGCGACGGGCAGACCCATGCGCTTGGCATAGTAGCCGGCCAGGATATCGCCAAAGTTGCCGGTCGGCACGCAGAACTCCACGGCATCGCCGGCCTTGATGGCGCCGGCGCGCAGTAGCTGCGCATAGGCGGCAAAGTAGTAGACAACCTGCGGCACCAGGCGGCCGACGTTGATGGAGTTGGCGCTCGAGAGCACCGTGCCGGCGGCCTCCAAGCGCTCGGCAAGTTCCTTATCGGCAAAGATGCGCTTGACGGCACTCTGGGCGTCGTCGAAGTTGCCGCGGATACCGCAGACGGCGACGTTATCGCCTCCTGAGTGGACATCTGCAGGTTCTGGACGCGGCTGACCTTGCCCTCGGGATAAAAGACAGTGATGCCCGTGCCCGGAGCGTCGGCAAAGCCGGCGAGTGCTGCCTTGCCCGTGTCGCCCGACGTGGCGGTGACGATCATGATGCGCTCGGCGCCGCCGTCCTTGGCGGAGGTGCGGGCCATAAGGCGGGGGAGCATCTGCAGGGCGACGTCCTTGAAGGCGCTCGTGGGGCCGCCAAAGAGTTCCATCACATAGGTCTGAGGGGCGTCAGCGCCCGGCGCAGCGTCGAGTTTGACGAGCGGCGTAACCTCTTCGCTCGCGAACGTGCGCGGTATGCCTCGTCGACACACGCCGAAATTTCTTCGGCCGTGTAATCATTCAGTAACATTCCCAACACATCTTGAGCGATTTCAAAGTACGATTTATCTGCAAGCGAGCTGATATCGACCTGCTGGGTGCCAAGCTCGTCCGAGACAAACAAACCCCCGTCGGGAGCGATGCCGGTGCGGATTGCCACCTTACTTGAGCACGATAAAGTGCGTCCTCGTGTACTATGATAAGTTCCCATATAACACTGCTCCTCGGATGCCTTGGTCCCAATCGGTGAAACCATGGTATCAGAGCGCGCAAAACAGGTTTGCAGAGGCTTTTAGAAAGGTAACCTCCAGCCCATGATTAAGATTGCCAAGTTTGGCGGCTCGTCTGTCGCCGACGCCGAACACTTTAAGAAGATCAAGGCCATTGTCGATGCCGATCCGGCCCGCCGTTTTGTGGTGGTTTCTGCCTGCGGTCGCCGCTTTAAGGGCGACACCAAGGTGACCGACCTGCTCTACCTGGTTAACGCGCACGTTAAGTACCACGTGTCGTGCGAGGAGCTGCTCGAGGACATTGGGCAGCGCTATTTTGATATCGCTGACGAGCTGGAGCTCACCTATCCCATCCGCGAGGAGTTTGCGGCCTTTGCCGAGCGCGCCCGCTCGGGCGGCTACTCCACCGAGGAGCTCGTGAGCCGCGGCGAGTACTTTACCGCCCGCCTGATGGCCGAGTACCTGGGCCTGCCGTTCCTGGACGCCGCGACGGTCGTGGCGTTCCATCACGACGGTACGCTCAGCATGAACCGCACTTCCGAGCTGGTGCAGGAGTATGGCCAGCAGGGCGGCTTTGTCATGCCCGGTTTCTACGGCGCGACGCGCGAGGGGCAGATCAAGCTGCTCGACCGCGGCGGTGGCGATATCTCGGGCTCGATCCTGGCCAAGTGCCTGGGTGCCGACCTGTACGAGAACTGGACTGACGTCTCGGGCTTCTATTCTGCCGATCCGCGTATTGTTCCCGAGGCTCAGCCCATCGCGCGCGTTACCTACGAGGAGCTGCGCGAGCTTTCGTACATGGGCGCGAGCGTTCTGCACGAGGAGGCCGTGTTCCCCGTGCGCGAGGCGGGCATTCCGCTGGTCATCAAGAACACCAACGCCCCGCGGGATCCCGGCACCATCATTAGCGAGACCGCAGACGAGGGCGAGGCGGAGCCCATCATTACCGGCGTGACCGGCAAGCGCGGCTTTGTCGCCATCAACGTGGCCCGCGACCGTACCAAGCCCCGCGTCGGCTTTATGCGCCGCGCGCTTTCGGTTTTCGAGCGCTATGACGTTTCCGTTGAGCATATGCCCACCGGCGTCGATCGCTTTGGCGCCGTGGTGCAGGAGCAGGATGTGCGCGATTCGCTGTACTCGCTCGTGGGCGACATTCAGCAGGAGGTCGAGCCGCTCGAGATCGAGGTTGTTGAGGGCCTGGCGCTCATCGCGACCGTCGGCCGCAACCTGCGCGGCCGCGCCGGTATTTCCGGCCACCTGTTTGGTATGCTCGGCCAGGCCGGCGTGAGCGTGCGCATGATTTCGCAGAGCTGCGACGAGATCAACATCATTATCGGCGTCGAGGAGAAGGACTTCGACCTGGCGATTCGGACCATTTACCGCGCCTTCTCCGACGAGAACGGCATTGTAAAGGTCTCCGACCTGGAGGCTTCCGCGCCGGTCGATCCCGCCCTGGCCGCCTTCCGCAAGTAACGACCATCCCGTAGATTTTTGGGACATGCCTAAAAATCTACCGTAGGGCGTTTCGTTTCAGTTTCGTTTCGACGGGGCGGGTTTCATGCCCGTCCCGTTTTTGTATAAACTGGGCAAGAAAAACCAGCCTGCTCGGCGTGCGGGCAAAAGCCACAACCTTTAAAGGGGGAAGCATGAAACAGTACACGGTTGCTATTTTGGGCGCGACGGGAGCCGTGGGCACCCAGATGCTCGAGTGCCTCAACGAGCAGGAGTTTCCGGTTGGCAAGCTCAAGCTGCTAGCGAGCGCGCGCTCTGCGGGCAAGACCGTTGAGTTCCGCGGCGAGCAGATCGTGATTGAGGAAGCTTGCCCCGAGGCCTTTGAGGGCTGCGACATCGTGCTCGGCGCCGCCGGCGACGATATTGCGAAGGAGCTACTGCCCGAGGCCGTCAAGCGCGGCGCGTCGTGGTCGACAACAGCCACGCCTTCCGCATGGATCCCGAGGTGCCGCTGGTTGTGCCTGAGATCAATGCCGACGACATCAAGTGGCATCACGGCCTTATCGCCAATCCCAACTGCGCGACCATCATCGGCCTGGTTCCTACGTGGCCGCTGCATCAGCTCGCCGGCGTGAAGCGCATGATCGTCTCGACGTATCAGCGGCTTCGGGTGCCGGCGCTCCCGGTATGGCCGAGCTCGAGGCTCAGCTGGCCGCCCTGGGTCGCGGCGAGGAGATTCCCGAGCCGCGTGCATTTGCCGCCCAGCTGGCGAGCAACCTGATTCCGCAGATTGGCGGCGTCAAGGAGGAGGGCTTTACCTCCGAGGAGATGAAGCTGCAAAACGAGGGCCGTAAGATCATGCATCTGCCCGAGCTGCGCGTGAACTGCACCTGCGTGCGCGTGCCCGTGCTGCGTTCGCACTCCGAGAGCATTACGCTCGAGTTTGAGCGCGATATTACGGTCGAGGAGGCCCGTGCTGCGCTGGCTGCCGCTCCCGGCGTCAAGCTGGTTGACGATCTGGGTGCCGAGGGTGCACACGACCGCTTCCCCATGCCGATGGATACGTCCGACCAGGACCTGATTTGGGTCGGCCGCGTGCGTCGCGACATCTCGAACCCCGAGGCCGCGCGCGGCATCACCTTCTGGTGCTGCGGCGACCAAATCCGTAAGGGCGCGGCAACCAACGCCGTCCAGATCGCTAAGCTGCTCTGCGAGTAGTGCGACCTGTCCGGCGGGGGCCGGGCTTAGTTTTCAGAACGTCCTCGACCATGTGTGGCGCCTTGTCCTGCTCCTTCGGAGCCGCGGACAAGCGCCACACTGGTCTGCGGAGTGTTCTGAAAACTAAGCCCGGCCCCTGCCTGCGGTGACTCGGCTGCGAGCGGCCTGCGATGGGGCCGTTGCTGGTTGGGGCCGCTGGGCTGATGTGGGGGCACGTGGTTGTTGCGAGCTCTGGTCGCGGCGGCCTCGGCGCTTTGCGCTGCCGCCTTGGGGGACTGTGGGGCGCGGCCGGCA